>Ga0209417_1002731_pt1 | contig 25862 bp, 25 predicted proteins | sample RifGroF2_FD_184002 | JGI IMG/M metagenome (GOLD analysis project Ga0209417, IMG submission 184002) | Groundwater microbial communities from Rifle, Colorado, USA - Groundwater F2 (SPAdes) (version 2) | ecosystem: Environmental > Aquatic > Deep subsurface > Groundwater | place: Rifle, Colorado... | reverse complement strand
GGCAAAATTTTATTTCGAGAACGGAAACATAAAAGAAGAACGAACTTACCAAGCCGGAAAAGTTGAAGGAGAAGTTAAACGCTATTGCGAAAACGGAAAACCAAAAGAACTCTTTTCAATTTTAAAAGGAAAGCGGGACGGCGCAACCACAACCTATGATTCTCTCGGAAATTATCTTTCAGATGTTTATTATACAGAAGGAAAAATACAAACCGGAGAAACCGTTAGCGAAGAAAGCGACTCTGAAGAATTTGCCGAAGCTGCAACATCGGAAGAGCCGGTAATAGCTCCGCAGATTGAAAAGATAGAAGAGAAACCACAAATACTTTCTTCTTCGGATATTATTGATTCATCGCTTTACCGCAATCCGGCAATTTTTCCGGATCCGAAAATTGGATACAAAAAGTTTTATGAAAATATCGTTTATCCGCAAACAGCAAAAGAAAAGAAAGTTGAAGGAACCGTGCTGATAAAAGCGATCATCAACGAGTATGGCGATGTTGAGAAAACAGAAATTGTAAAAGGAATCGGCTACGGCTGCGAAGACGCCGCTGAAATTTCAATTTCGTACGCAAAATTCTACCCGGGACTTGTCCGCGGCAGACCGGTTAAAGTTGAAATGGTTTTTGCAATTGAGTTTAAGCTTGCGAAAGAGAAGTAGAAAATCGATGAAAAAGATTACCCTAACATATTTAGTTCTTTTTTGTGTAACCACTTTATATAGCTGCGATAAAGGAAAAACTTCAGAGAACAAAGCCTTGTTGGATAGTAAAGTAAGGGTTGTCTATACTGAATTTGAAATGGTTCAAGAGAACGACCACTTTAACGAAAAATCGAGTGATATAAAGGCAATGAACTTTGATACAAAAGAATTCTTTTATATTTCAAAGGATGATTTTGTAGATGGTGAACCCAAATGGTCACCTGATGGAAAATCAATACTCTTCAAAACAATCAGAGGGTATGATAACCTGACACTTAAAATATTAGGAACCGAGGGACCTTTCAAGTTTGTAATTTATGATATTAAAGAAAACACTTTTAAGAATCTAGTAATAAAGTATCAATTAGATAAACACGAATCACTGCGATGGAATTATGACAATATGCAATGGAATAATAATGGGGATAAGTTTCTCTTCAAGTTCCATAAAAATAAGATAATGGAATGCAAGCTTGAAGGGGATTCAGTAAAAATGTTAAAGGAATTGGGTCAAGATTTATTGTTAGAAGATTTTACAATTACCGATAATGATTCTTTATGGATATTTAAAGGACGGCCAGATGCATTAAATGAAATAATTTATATTTATAATAATAGAGATTCTTCCTCAATAGTTATCAATAATTACAATGTTTATCGGATCTGTGATTATTCTAAGAACAAAAAGACAATTCTTTTTAATGATTTCAAAAACAATTTATATAAATATTCATTAATCTCGCGAGAAGTTAAAAAACTCGATATCCCAATAATTGAAAGGCCAATGCTTCTTACGGAATGTAAATATCTTGACGAGAAGAAACTTGTTTGTTTAATAGAAAAGTTATATAACAATAATGAAGAACTTCTACGCAACGCTGAAATAGTGTTGATGGATTTAGAGAAACAAAAACTAGAATGGCTCACAAATGATGGATTGGGAAAGAGAGATTTGGACATTTATATCAGAAACGATAAATAGTTGTTTAGGCTTCTTTTGACCGGTTTATTTTTATAGTCTTTTCAAGTTTCTTTTGTAATTCTATCCTGAGTTGAGAGGTTGTAAGTACCTCACCTTTTTCGGAATCAGATAAACCACGGGAAATAGAATCAATAAATAATTTTGTTTGTCTCGGCGAATTGTTAAATAAATTTTTCACTTACTTCCCTTGGTGTTTCATTTCCGAAATGCGAACTATAGTGTAAGCAATCAGCGCAAAGATAAAAAAGACTAAAAGCATCCACGCAATACTTTGCAACGACTCGATGATCGTTCTATAAATTTCTAATATCCACCGCTCGGAAGTAAGCGCGATTGGTTGAGCATCTTTTCCGGATGAAATATATTTCTCCAATTCCCAAACACGCACACCGCCTGAAATACCAACAACATAAATTGCGAAAGTAACATACTTCGTCCATGCCGTTTGGATTTCATCGGCAATAATTCTTTTTAACATTGCTGCTACAGGTTTTTTAAAGAAGAGAACAACAACAAAAGAAGTTGCCGCGGCAAGAAAAAAAGTTAAGAGCAAAAGAACGATCATTTCTTTCTCCTTACATTATGGTAGAGAAAAGCTATTCGCTATTATCTTTAAGCAAATCGGAATTCTTCTCGATGTATCCGTCTTTCGCCAGGCTGTCATACGAGCGATGCACTACAATAGTAACGTCGGAAGATTCATTGTGCCCGGTGGATTCGATAATGGCTCCATTAATTTCTTTTGATATTTTGATCGTGGCGATCAATTTATCTTGAGAGATCAACTTGTTTTCAAACCTGGTTTTCTTTCCCTTCAAGTTTGATAAACCCCAGTAGACGCCCTTTTTTGCATTTTGAAAAGCAAGCGAAAGCTCGTCTTCCATCTGCTGATTGAACGACAGAAAAAGAAACGGAACAAGTAACACCCAAACTTTCAGTAACATAACACCCTCATAGTTTATGAAAATGAATTATCCTTTTTCCTCCCAAATCTGAGCGATGGTTACAATCACCCGGACAGCCATTTCCATATCTTGAATAGCGACCCACTCTGTTTTGGAATGAAAACTATGTTCACCGGCAAAAATATTCGGAGTCGGTAATCCCATAAAAGATAACCGGGCTCCATCCGTACCGCCGCGAATTGCCGACTGCTTCGGGGCAATATTCAAACGCCCCATCGCTTCGATGGCGTAATTTGAAACTTGTTTATGTTGATCAAGAATATATCTCATGTTTCTATATTGTTCAATCTGCTGATAAGTGTACCGCGCGCCGGGAAATTCTTCTACAACTTTAGCAGCTAACTTTATAAGCAAATCTTCATAATCTTTTAACTTCTCCTGGTCGAAATCACGGATAATAAATTTTACCGTTGTTTCTTCTTCGCTGCCGGTAATATTAAAAGGATGAACATATCCCTCTCTCTCTTCTGTAGTTTCAGGCGAAAGCGTTTCTTTCGGAAGTTGTTCGATAAATCGCGCCGCGACTTTTATCGCGTTTATCATCTTGCCTTTGGCGTAACCGGGATGAATATTCTTACCTTGAAATTTTATAAAAAGCGCATCGGCGGAAAACGTTTCTACTTCAACTTCGCCGCGCGTTTGTCCGTCAACCGTATAAGCGTATTTTGCGCCGAATTTTTTAACATCAAATTTTTCCGTTCCTCTGCCAACTTCTTCATCGGGAGTAAAACAGACTTTTATTTCGCCATGTTTAACTTCGGGATGAGAAAGAAAATAATTTATTGCATCTATAATTTCCGCAACGCCGCATTTGTTATCCGCGCCAAGTAAAGTTGAACCGTCGGTGGTAATAATATCGTATCCGATCATCTCTTTCATATCGGGATTATCTTCTGCTTTAATTACTTGTCCGTCTTTTTCAAGAACAATATCTCCGCCTTGATAATTTTTTCTGATAATGGCTTGAACGTTTGCGCCGGAAACAGCCGGTGAAGTATCAACGTGAGCAATAAAACCAATGGTTGGAACTTGCTTGTCTGTATTTGTCGGAAGCGTTGCCATTACATAACCATTCTCATCCATGTGAGCATCGGTTAAACCTAAAGCTTTTAATTCTGCGGCTAAATCTTTTGAAAGAATTTTTTGCTTTTCGGAACTTGGAAAACAAGTAGCTTCTTCGTCTGATTGCGTATCATATTTTACATAGTTAAGAAAGCGGTCAACGCAGGTAAATTTATAATTTGAGTCGAACATAAAAACCTTTAATTATTTTGATTGTTTACAATTCTATAATTCTATTAATTACAACTTACAAAAAACAATATTTAAAATCACTCTTCAACTTTTGCGCGCAAGGAATCCCAAATCATGTAAGCGCAAATTACCGCAAACATTAAGAGCGCCAACAATTCCGCCGGGTGCGATTCAAACCATGCATTGTTCACCCAATTGAAACCGGAATAACGAAGGATGGCGCTTATAACTCCCATCAATGCGCCGCCGGCAATAAACCCGGAAGCTATCAATGTTCCGCGTTCGCGTCTTGCGGTATTTAATTTTTCATCTTTGCTTCGTGTAGAAACGAAATGAGCGATCAATCCGCCGACAAGTAACGGCGTATTCAATTCAAGAGGAATGTACATGCCAAGCGCAAAAGCTAATGCCGGGACTTTCAACATCGTTAAAACCAATGCAAACAGTGCGCCCGCAATATAAAGTAACCAGGGCGCCGGTTGATTTGCCATCAACGGTTTAATTACCGCCGCCATCGCGTTTGCTTGTGGCGCAACCAAAGCTCCTTCACCACTGAAGCCGTATGTTTCGTTCAAAATTAAAATTACCCAACCAACTGTAGCGGCGGAAACTAACGTGCCTAAAAATTTCCATGTTTGTTGTTTGTATGGCGATGATCCAAGCCAGTAACCAATTTTTAAATCGGTGATAAAACCGCCGGACATTGATAATGCAGTACAAACCGCTCCACCAATAATCAAAGCAGCAACCATCCCGGCTTCACCTTTTAAACCGACAGAAACTAAAATAATAGATGAAATGATCAGCGTCATCAACGTCATTCCCGAAACAGGATTTGTTCCTACAATGGCAATAGCATTTGCTGCAACGGTAGTAAATAAAAACGAAATAATTAGTATGATTAGCAAACCTATAAAAGCATAGGTAACGTTATTAACAACTCCAAAGAGCAAGAAAAGAAAAATTAAAACTGCGGTAATTATAATTCCGCCGGTTATAACAATCATCGGTAAATCTTTTTGTGTACGCAGCGAATTGTTCGCGCTTTTTATTCCGCCGAATATTTCTTTTACTGCAAGCGAAAAAGCGGAGGAAATAATTTTGGAAGAACGGATGATGCCGATGATTCCCGCCATTGCTATACCACCGATGCCGATGTGGCGAACATAATTCTGGAAAATTTCTTCGGCAGACATCTCGCCAATCAATTTTGTAACATTTGCGCCAAGAGGAAGAGTAGCACTTCCACCAATATGGTATACAACCGGGATGAGTACATACCAGGAAACAAATGAACCAGCCGCAATGATCGCCGAATATTTCAAACCAACAATGTATCCCAAACCCATTACTGCGGCGCCGACATTCATTTTAAATACTAATTTCGATTTGTCGGCTAGTTGCTGCCCGAAAGGAATTACACGTGTTGAAAACACTTCGCTCCACCATCCGAAAGTTGCGATAATGAAATCGTACACACCGCCGATAAGTCCGCTGACCACTAATACGATTGCTTGATTTCCACCTTTTTCTCCGGCGACCAAAACTTCAGTTGTCGCAGTTGCTTCTGGGAAGGGAAATTTTCCGTGCATCTCTTGTACAAAATATTTTCTAAAGGGAATAAGAAAAAGAATTCCAAGAATTCCACCGAAAAGTGAGGCTAAAAATATTTTATAAAAATCGGCATTAAGATTAAGAATGTAGAGAGCGGGAATTGTAAAGATTGCGCCGGCAACAATAACTCCTGAGCTTGCGCCGATGGATTGAATAATTACATTTTCACCAAGTGCGTTTTTTCTTTTTGTAACAGCCGAAAGTCCAACAGCAATAATTGCAATGGGAATTGCCGCTTCAAACACTTGCCCGATCTTTAAACCGAGATAAGCCGCAGCCGCAGAAAACAAGGCTGCCATCACTAATCCCCAGAAAACAGACCATGGTGTTACTTCGGGATAAACCTTTTTGGGATCCATTATTGGAGAATAAACTTCCCCTTTTTTTAATTCCTTATAAGCGTTTTCCGGTAATCCTTTAACAGAAGACTCGTGTTCCACTAATAACCTCGTTATGATTGGTTAATGTTATATTCTTTGTAGAAAAATATCAAAAACATTGGTGAAAGAGAAATACTAATTGAAAGAAACGAAAAATATTTTTTGTGTCCGTTTTCGGCAAACTACTTCTTGATAGAGAAAAATTATTGAGTAAATTTGCATTCGAGTAAATGATGCTCTGTTGGTGTTTGAACAAAAAATATTTTTCACTAAGCATTGGAGTATAAAATGGGCCTATTTGATAAAACAAAAAAGCTGGATCGGCAAGTTTCTTCCTTTTCGATGAATCAGAAAAAGATCGTTTGCCCCTTTTGCGGTAATGACAAATTTGAATACCGCGAAATCTTACTAAACACTCCCGGAATGACATTTTTAGGGTTTGATTGGGCTAACAGATCTGCTTCGGTTTTAATTTGCACCGACTGCTCAAGAATAGAATGGTTCTTTAATCCACCGGCTCAGTTATAAAATATGGTTATAGGTTGAACCGAAGTACTTGTAAAATTTTTTCAAGTCTTTCGGGAAGAGCGTTTGCTTTGATAGAATAATTAGTGAACTCTCTTCGCAGAGGATATTCTCTTCTCAACGTATCAAAATATTTTCCGAGAGATTCTTTATTTCCCGAAAACGTTTTTAATCGTTTTGTGTCTTCTTCAATATCATAGATGCTATTGAAGAGTGAATAGAATTTCTCCTCCTTCGATCCATCAACTGCAATCTCAATTTTGGAATTTTCACATGCAGGCAATGTTGGCTGCCACAAAATATTTTTGTTAAAAAACTTATTCATCGCTCCAACCATCATTTTTGTCCCGTTAATTTTTCCCTCCAAAGAATATCCGGCAACGTGCGGAGTTGCATAAAGAACTTTCTTTATCAACTCTTGGTTAATGTTCGGTTCGTTTTCCCAAACATCAAGAATTGCAGTAATCTTTTTTCCGTCAAGCAAGTTAGATAACGCAGTATTATCAACCACTTCACCTCGTGATGCATTTATAAAAATCGTTCCTTCTTTTACATGAACTAAATTACTTCTATTAAATAGATGGAATGTTTTATCATCGCCTTCATAGGTCAAAGGTGTGTGAATGGTAATGATATCAGCAGTAAGAAATTCTTCAAGCGAAACAAAAGAGGAACTAAATTCTTTTTTCTGTCTCGGCGGATCGTTCATCAAAACTTTTAAACCGTAAGCTTCTGCAAGTTTTACAATTCTGCTTCCAATATTACCAACGCCAACAACTCCGATGGTTTTATCTTTTAAAGAAATGTTCTGCTTCACTGCGGCAGAAAACAACGCGGTAAAAACATATTCGGCAACTGCATCGGCATTACATCCTTTTGCATCGGCAAAACCAATTGATCGCTCATTTAAATATTCCAAATCAACATGATCTGTTCCAATAGTTGCTGTCCCAACAAAAGAAACAGCGGTTCCCTCCAACAAATCTTTATTTATTCTGGTAATCGAACGAACGATTAATGCGTCCACATCTTTTAAAATGGTTTGATCAATTTCTCTTCCGTGTAACAGCTGCACTTCACCAAACTTAGAAAAAGCTTCTTCGGCAAAAGCTACATTTTCATCAACGACTATTTTCATTTTCACTCAATCTTTAACATGTTTCTAACAAGCGGGGTTAATCCGGCAAAGAAAAATTCAATCGCGATAACCATTACGATCAACCCCATAATCCGCATCAATACTTTGTTTCCGTTGTCTCCTAAAAAATTTAAAACTTTACGGGCGCCCCACAGAAAGAGCAGCGTTACAACCATTATTAAAATCATCACAAAAAATAAAATCGCCTTATGTTCATAATCAACTGCGTCACGCATCAGAACAATGGAAATGGTTATTGCGCCCGGTCCGCAGATCATTGGAATAGCAAGAGGCGTTATGGCAATATCTTTTGCAAATTCAACCGTGCTTTTTTCTTCATCTTTTGTGCGGATAAGTTTCGCCTGAAGCATATCGTAACCCGCCATAAAAAAGATAATGCCTCCAACTACCCGGAGACTGTGAATAGAAATATGAAAGAAATTGAAAACCAATTGCCCGGTGAAAGCAAAGAAGAGCATAATCAACAAAGCTGTTAGCACGGCTTTTAGCGCGACTGCATGAGCTTCTTTCTGCGTCATTTTTGCGGTTAGCGATGCGTAAATGGGAATTACACCAATCGGATTGATCATTGTAAAAAAGGAGGTGAACGCCAAAAGCCCGAATTCAAATAAACTATTCATGTCTCACTTTGTTTGTAAGGGATATTTTTTTATTTTTGTGTCGAAGTTATGAAAAAATCTTTACCAAATATAACAATTCATCATCACCGCACATATTTATCCTGCGTCGGCGGCGAATAGCATCATTCTGTTATATTTTGAACATCAGCCCCCGACACATTTGTCGGGTTTTTTGTTTTAAAGGAAGTCTTATGAATATTACAAATAACGGAAACTTAAAATTAGCCGTTCAGAAAAAAGGAAGATTGACGGATAAGTCAATCGAGCTTTTAAAATTGTGCGGAATTGATATTGAAAATTATGCTGAGCGATTGGTGGTTTCGTCATCATCGTTTCCACTTGATTTGCTGCTGCTTCGCGACGACGACATTCCGGAATATGTGCAGGACGGCGTTGCGGATATCGGCATTGTTGGCGAAAACGTAATTGTAGAAAAGAAAGCAAAAGTGGAACTCTTGCACAAACTCGGTTTCGGCAAATGCAAAATAATGCTTGCCGCGCCGGAGAATCTCCGTTTTGAAAGTTTACAGGATATTAACAATAAAACCATCGCAACTTCTTATCCGAACATTCTTCAAACATTTTTAGATGAAAACAAATTGACTGCAAAAACAATCGAGATCAGCGGCTCCGTGGAAATTGCACCAGCTCTTGGCGTTGCGGATCTGATCTGCGATATCGTTTCTACAGGCACAACGCTGATGATGAACAAATTGAAAAAATCGTTTACGGTGTATGAATCGCAAGCGGCGCTTATTTGTTCCGATCTTCTTTTAAAAGATGAAAAGAAAAATGAAATTTTAACTGAACTTTTGCGCCGCATCCGGTCGGTACTTACTGCACGAAGTTCAAAATATTTGATGATGAACGTTCCAATAAATGCTTTGGAAAGAATTGAAAAGTTGATCCCTTCGATTAAAAGTCCAACGATAGTTCCTCTTGCCGATCCGAATATGGTGGCTGTTCACGCGGTTATACCATCCGATCTGCTCTGGAAAATTGTCGATCAATTAAAGCAAGAAGGCGCGTCGGGAATTTTGCAACTGCCAATCGAGAACATGATCTTATGAAAATTTTTGAATTAAATAAACTGAATAAAAACGAAATTCAAGCTCTCGTAAAGCGTCCGGCGATTGATTTTACAAAAGCGTTCGGCATTGTAAAACCAATGCTCGAAGAGATAAAACGAAATGGACTTTCATCAGCACTTTCATACGCAAAACAATTCGATAACTTTTCCGGTGAAAACATTCTTGTAAGCGAAGATGAATTTTATTCAGCAGAAAAAAATCTTTCAAATGAAATTAAAACTGCAATTCTTACTGCAGCAAAAAACATTCGCGCTTTCCACGAAAAGCAAATTCCAAATACTTATGAAATAGAAACCATGCCGGGGGTAAAATGTTCAAGAGAATTTCGCGCGATTGATAATGTTGGTTTGTACATTCCGGGCGGCAGCGCAATTCTTCCCTCCACAATGTTGATGCTCGGAATCCCCGCCTCAATTGCCGGTTGCAAGCGTGTTGTCGCTTGTTCTCCCACAAAAGACGGAAAAATAAACGATGTTCTTTTATTTGCGGCAAAGATTTGCGGAGTAAATGAATTTTATAAACTCGGTGGAGCTCAAGCTGTTGCATTGATGGCATACGGATGTGAAGAAATTAAAAAAGGTGATAAAATTTTCGGTCCGGGAAACCAATTTGTTACTGCGGCGAAATTACTTGTGAGTATTGATGTTGAGGGTTGCGCAATTGATATGCCTGCAGGTCCAAGTGAAGTTTTGGTTATAGCAGATACAACAGCAAATGCTGCATTCGTTGCATCTGATTTACTTTCACAAGCAGAACATGGCGCTGATTCTCAAGTTGTGCTTCTTGCTTTTTCAAAAACTTTTGCTGCTTCCGTTTTGACCGAAGTTAAAAAACAACTCGCTGAATTACCACGCAAAGAAATTGCCGCTCAATCGCTTAAAAATTCTTTTGTATTAATTTGTGATAGTCTTGATGAAGCGATTTCATTCAGCAACAACTATGCGCCGGAACATTTAATTCTTCATTTAGAAAACGCTGAACGTTATAAAGATAAAATTATTAATGCCGGGTCGGTCTTTCTCGGAGAATATTCTACTGAAAGTGTTGGCGACTACGCAAGCGGAACGAATCACTCACTGCCAACATACGGTTATGCAAAATCGTTCGGCGGTGTAAGCGTTGAATCGTTTATGAAATCAATCACTTTTCAACAATTAACAAAAGAAGGACTGCAATGTATTGCACCTACTGTTACAACATTAGCAGAGACAGAAATGCTTTCAGCACACAAAAACGCAGTAACGATAAGGCTGAAACAATGATAGACAATCTTGTCCGAAATAATATTAAAAAACTAAAACCATATACTTGCGCGCGGGATTTATACAGCGAAGGCATTCTTCTCGATGCGAATGAAAATAGTTTTGGCTCAACATTCCAGGAACTCGATGAACTTCATCTAAATCGTTATCCCGATCCCCATCAAGTTGATTTACGAAATGCTGTCTCCAAATTATTAAACATTGATGCTGAAAAGCTTTTCTTCGGTGTTGGTTCGGATGAAATTATTGATCTACTCATCAGAATTTTTTGCGAGCCGAAAGAAGATCAAGTTATGCTGCTTGAACCGACATACGGAATGTATAAAGTTGCTTGCGATATTAACAACGTTGAAACGGTTTCGCCGCTGCTTAACGATTCTTTCCAGATCGATTTTGCTGAGGTTGATAAATACTACTCTGATAAAGTGAAAATTATTTTTGTTTGTTCTCCAAACAATCCGACCGGAAACTTGTTGAACAAAAACGATATTATACAGTTGTGCAGAAACTACAACTCAATTGTTGTTGTAGACGAAGCCTACATCGATTTCGCACCTGAAGAGACATCACTTATAAATGAAGTTGCTAATTATCCGAACTTAATAGTGATGCGGACCTTCTCAAAGGCTTGGGGACTCGCTGGTGTGCGACTTGGCTATTGCGCCGCTGATGAAGAAATAATTTCTTATTTGTTCAAAGTGAAAGCGCCCTACAATATAAATGCGTTAACGGGATATGCGGTTTTAAAATCAATCACAAACGAAGAGAAAAAGAAGAGTGCTGTTTCTGCAATTATCGTCGAGCGGCTTCGCGTTGAAACCGAATTGAAAAGTATTTCCGCTATTACAACGGTTTTTCCTTCGAATGCAAATTATTTGCTCATTCGTCTTCCGCGTGCAAATGAAATTCAAAAGGAACTTGCGGAGAGTGGCATCGTCATTCGCAACAGAAGTTCGCAACCAAAGCTTGATAATTGCTTACGCATCACCATTGGAACAAAAGAAGAAAACAACGCACTGCTTTCGGAATTAAAAAATATCTTTTACAAAATCAAGAAGTGAAATGAAAAAAGTAATTCAAATAAACAAAACCTACTTTGATCTCACCAATCCGCTTTCTACCGGTTTAATAAGTGGATTGCTCAAACTTTCCCAGTGCGGATTTGTCTTTCTAATTGATGATGATACCTTTCAAATTGAAAAATCTCTCGCACAAATATTTCAAAACGAGAACATATCTTTCGTAACGGAAACAAAACGTAAACCGGATTTTATCATCGCGGATAAATATTTTTCCGAAGCGGTAAACGATATTCTTCTTCAACTCCGCTCCGCAAAACAACACCGCAAAACTAAGGAAACAGATATTACCGTTTCGCTTTCACTTGACGGCAAAGGGGAAAGTAACATTTCAACAGGAGTTGGTTTTTTCGATCACATGCTTGAGCAAATTGCCAAACATGCAAACATGAATCTTACAGTAAAAGTAATTGGCGATCTTCACATCGATGAACACCACACCGTTGAAGATGTAGGCATTACGCTTGGTTCAGCCTTAAGTGAAGCGCTTGGAAACAAAGCCGGAATAAAACGTTATGGTTTTTATCTACCGATGGACGATACAATCGCCAAATGCACCCTCGATCTTGGTGGACGAACGTATCTTAATTTCAAATGTAATTTTAAGAGAGAAAAAGTTGGTGATTTTCCCGTTGAATTAACGGAAGAATTTTTCCGCGGAATAGCTTCAACCTTAAAAGCAAATATTTTTCTTCGTGCAAAAGGGAAAAACGATCATCACAAAATTGAAGCGCTCTTCAAAGTATTTGCCAAAGCTTTAAACGAAGCATGCATGATTGATGAACGGGCAGAGGGAAGTTTGCCCACAACAAAAGGAATTTTATGATCTCTATAATTGATTACGGCGCCGGCAACGTTGCCTCGGTTGCAAACGCTCTTACAACGCTTAATGAAAAGTTTATCATTACAAGCAACGAAGTTGAAATATGCCGCGCGGATAAAATTATTTTCCCCGGAGTTGGTGAAGCATCATTCGCGATCAAACAGCTTCACAGGCTAAATCTTTTTTCCATGATGCGGATGATTGGGAAACCACTGCTTGGCATTTGTCTCGGTATGCAATTGTTGTGCGATTCCTCAAAAGAAGGAAACGTTTCATGCCTCGGTATCTTTCCGACAACCGGAGAGAAGTTCGATGAAACAAAAACTAAAGTTCCACACATGGGCTGGAATAAAGTGAAACAAATAAAAGAGAGCAAGCTTTTCAATGGAATTACTGACGAAGAGTATTTCTATTTTGCACACTCATTTTATGTTCCCGTGAATAATTTTACGATCGCAACTGCGGAAAATGGAATTGATTTTTCAGCTTCGTTGGAAAAAGATAATTTTTATGGCGTACAATTTCACCCGGAAAAATCGGGAGATGCCGGACTAAAACTTTTGGAGAATTTTATAACGCTATGCTAATTATCCCCGCTATTGATCTATACGAAAACAAGATTGTTCGTTTGAGAAAAGGTGATTTTAACCAGGTTACTTTTTACGAACAAACTCCGCTTGCAAAAGCAAAAGAATTTGAACAACACGGATTTGAGTGGATTCACATTGTTGATTTGCTTGGTTCAAAAACCGGAACAATTTCTGTCGAAGCAATTATCCTTGAGATAAAAAAAGATACGAAGTTAAAAATTGAATTCGGCGGCGGAATAAGAAATTCGCAAATGGTTTCGCAATTATTTGAATTTGGAATTGATAAAATCATTCTCGGTTCCATTTCGGTAAAAAACAAAATTGAATTTGAAACAATCGTAAAAAACTTTCCTCCTCAAAACTTCATCATCGCGGTGGATGCGCTTGATGAAATGCTTGCGGTCAGCGGCTGGACTGAAGCAACTGCAATTTCAATTTACGAACATATTGAGTATTGTTTGCAATTCGGATTAACACACTTTCTTTGCACCGATATTTCAAAAGACGGGATGTTAACCGGAACCAATATTAAATTGTATAAAAATATTCTTACACGTTTTCCAAACATCAACTTAATTGCTTCAGGTGGAATAAAAGATTTGGATGATGTGAAAAAAGTGAGAGATATTAATCCCTACGGCGTGGTAATTGGTAAAGCCATTTACGAAAACAAAATTGATTTGAAGGAGCTTGCAGAACTTGGTCGCTAAAAGAATTATTCCCTGCCTCGATATTAAAGACGGCAGAGTTGTGAAAGGTGTAAACTTTGTTAATCTTGTTGATGCCGGTTCCGCCGTTGAACTCGCAAAACGATACTCTGATGAAGGCGCCGACGAATTAGTTTTTCTCGACATCAACGCTTCGGTTGAGAAAAGAAAAACGTTTGTTGAACTCGTGAAAGAAATTGCAAAAGTGATCCGCATTCCATTTACCGTTGGTGGTGGAATCTCCGAGTTGTCCGATATTGAAAAGCTTTTGAAGGCGGGAGCAGATAAAGTTTCTCTCAATACATCAATTGTGAAAAATCCAAACTTAATTACAAAAGTGGCGAGACAATTCGGCGGCCAGGCGGTTGTCGCTGCAATTGATGTTAATATTGTAAACAATGTTTATAAGGTCTTTATCAAAGGTGGAAGAGAAGAAACTGAACTAGACGGATTTTCATGGTGTAAACAAGTTGAAGAGCTCGGCGCGGGAGAAATTCTTTTAACTTCAATGAATAAAGACGGAACGAAAGACGGATACGATTTAGCTTTCCTTTCCGAATTAAACAAACTTGTACGTATCCCGGTTATTGCATCAGGCGGCGCCGGATGTGAAAACGATTTTCTTGAAGCCTTCAGCAAAGCCAATGTTGATGCGTGTCTTGCTGCTTCTCTCTTTCATTTTGATATTTTGAAAATAAAGGATTTAAAAAGATATTTACAAGACAACGGAATTGTTGTCCGGTTATAAACAAAAAGGGATTAGGATTAAGAGTATGAATAAGATTAAGAATAAAATCGATACGGAAGAAATAAATTTTGAAAAATTAGACGGTTTGATCCCGGCGATAATCGTTGACGCTTCAACGAAAGACGTGCTGATGCTGGGCTTTATGAATAAAGAATCGGTTGAGAAAACTTTAGATACCAATCTTGTAACATTCTACAGCCGAAGACGCAAAACCTTGTGGACAAAGGGTGAAACTTCTGGGAATTTTCTTCGGTTGGTTGATATAAAACTCGACTGCGATAGCGATACACTGCTTGTTTATGTGAATCCTGACGGGAACACATGCCACACCGGAGATTATTCATGTTTCGGAATTGAAAAAAATCCATCTCTTGATTTTCTCAACAAACTTTTCTCACTGATCAAACAAAGAAAGATTGATCTTCCCGAAACTTCATACACAACAAAACTTTTTAAAGACGGCGCAAATAGGATAATTCAGAAAGTTGGTGAAGAAGCGATTGAAACCGTAATTGCAGCAAAGAATAGAGACAAGCACGAAATCGTAAACGAAGTTTCCGATTTGATCTATCACCTATTTGTTATGCTTGCAGAACAGGAAATAGAATTTGCTGATGTTGTCGAAAATCTTAAAAAGAGGATGAAATAATTTCTCATCCTCTATGTTCTCGAAAAAGAAAGTAGTAACTTTACACCCAAAATTTTGAAGAATTCTCCCTATCCCATTTCTTCATCACTAATTATATTACACAGAAAGGACTAAACTTTGAAACCAAACCAGGTTGTAACCATAAATTATACTTTAACCGACTCCGAAGGAGAAGTTATCGATTCCACTTCAGAAGGAAAATCTTTTTCTTTCTTAAGTGGTACAGAACAAATTCTCCCCAAGCTTGAAGAAGCTATCGGCGGAATGCTCATCGGCAGCAAAAAGATCGTTGCATTAGTCGCGGCTGATGCATACGGCGAATATTTTGATGACGCTGTTCAAGTGTTGCAGAGAAGCGAATTTCCGAAAGAGATGGAAATTAAAGAAGGAATGGAATTCGTAACGAACGCTCCGGACGGAAGTCAAATGCCTTTTGTCATTTCTAAAATTACCGATGAACAGATTACCGTTGATTTTAATCATCCTCTTGCAGGTGAAGATTTAACGTTTGATGTTGAACTACTCGACTTACGAGACGCGACCGCGGAAGAATTATCTCATGGACACGCACACGGCGCGCATGGTCATCATCATCATTAATTCTTGATTCCAAAATGAATATTGAATAACGAACAAGGAATGCCGAATCTAGAAGTAGAATACTTCGACGTTCATCATTCCCTGTTCAATATTCGTTATTCAATTTACTTCCTATTTTTTCTCTCCAACTCATAACGATAAATCACTCTTCCGAGATTTGCCAGAAACGGTAACCCAATCTCATCATACTCATATTTATCATCGTTAAAAATTCCATCTTCATTCACGTAGATAACCGCGCTTAACAGAAATTCAATTTTATCATTTGAATCAACAATGTAGGCGTTGTCAATCAAGTAGCCGTATGCCATCCCGACTTTATTATAAATTTTAATATAATCCGGAATGTTCTCCTTCGTATTGCCATAAAGAAAATATTTCACATAACTATCGGGATAGTGTTTGTAATCGTGATATTCTGTGAATTCGCTTTCACGCGGCAGCATCGACATATATTTTTTAAGAAAGGCAAGATCATCTTTGGTTAAGTTAAATTTTTTTTCGCTTGCAACCGATTGAGGAAAGAATATTGATTTTAGCATTTCATGTTGATCTTCAAGCGCAAAGTAGTTTGAGTAGGTAAAGTCTTTCGGATGCGCATAAACGCTGTCTCCTTCAACAACGCCTTTTCCCTGAAGTAAATCTTCAACATCATTTTGGTATTGATCATGATTAAATTGTAACGGTTGTTCAAAAATGGTTTTATCTTTTGAATAAAACGTAAACGGATTCGTGAACCGGTTTTCTTCGCGCGTTAAACCGCCAACAAAACGGTGATTGATAAGCACGTTAAGGTATTCTTTTCTCCAGAGTTTTTCATTTATGGGTTGCTGCCCGAGAAATTCATATAGTCGATTATAAGAATCATTATCGCTTACCAGTAAAATCTTTTTGATGTAGTTCGCGAGAGAGGGGAGTTTGTCCTTTGAAGATGAATCAAATTCAACTTTAGTTTGGCCGGAATATGCGCTGTCAATCCAAAGCGGTGTTTCTTTTGTCAATCCGTTTATACTTAATTGATTTAACTTTTCGAGTGTTAATAATGCAGCAGGGAGTTTAACGGTACTCGCGGGATAAAAATATTTTTTTGCGTCAACGCGATATTTATAAGTTGAAAGCTTTGCGACTCCGCTTTTTGTTTTCTCTATTTTTGTGTAGATAATTTGAACGCGGTACTTGGTTGGATCCCCGATTACAAGCGGAAAATGTTTTTCGTTTTCTCGTAAAAGATTTTCGAGAAGATTTACATCTTCCTTTTTATTTTGAGCAAAGTTTACAAGAACTAAAACGGAAAGAAAGAAAAGAACTCTTTTCATGTCACTCTCCTAAAATTATTAGCAACAACACACATTTCGTTAAAGCTATTTACCGGTTCTTAATCATACTCTTAATCTTTTTCTTAATCGAAAGCTTCTATCGAAAAAAGTACGAATGAGATTATAATTATGATTATGACTATTGTTTATTGAACAACATCACCAATATTTTAATAATAATACCCTATCGAAAAATAAAAGTAAACAGGACCAAGGCTAATGGGATTTCCCGGAAGATTTTTTACAAAAAGAAAACTTCTGCCAACGGAGAAATCCGCCGGACCAATCGGCGTATCGAATGAAATCGTTCCACCAACACCATGTCGTAAATCTTTAAAACGAATTTGCTCCCGCGCGGGCCAGGTGTTGCCTAAGTCATACCGCACTAAGAAGTAAGTTGGAAAAAAGATTTTAACCGGCATGAATAACCGATATTCAAATGACGAAGCAAGAATCTGTCTACCGCGAAATTCATCCTCACGCATTCCGAAAAAAGAGTATTGCCCGCCAAGCGAGTACTGCTGTGAAAGGGGAAGGGTTTGATCTGCAAATCCCATCTTAAAACCAAGACCGATAGTGTGTATGTTGGCGATGGAAAAATAACTTTTGTAAACAAATCCGATATTGGCATAACCGGATGAAAGACCGGAAACTTTTTGGGCGGTTTCGTAAAAAGCCGAGACTTTTACCCCTTTGGTTGGATAAGGATATTTATCCTGTGTATCAATGTTTGATGAAACACGAAAACTAATAAAAGAAAATTGAGTCGGATCAACGGCTAGGTTTCTTAAATTAATTAATCGATTAACTTCAAACTTTCCTCGAAAAATAACATTGCCGAATTTTTTTACCTGCATTCCTATTGCAGCAGATAAACCATAAAACGCCTGGTTGTATTCACCATAGTTTTCGCGTTCAAAAAAATTACTGCTCGTTGATGGAACATCTCGATAAACAAAAACATCGTTTGACTTATAGTAGGTATTAATGTTGTACGTAAGATAGGTATCAAAAATTCTATCGGCTTTATGTTCTAACATGTAAGAGCGCTCGCGAGCCGATAAATAAACGAGGAAACCCAGCTCGGTGGCTGTTCCTAAAATGTTTGCGTCGCGAACATCAAACCAAAATTGCGGTTTGTTCTCGTTATCCAATTTAAATCCGATCCGCGCTGTGTTTGAAATTTTTTCATCTACGATGAGTGTTAAAATTTTTTTATCATTCTCTTTTTCAATTTGAACATAGACATTATCAAATAATCCGGTGCTTCTCAGGTTTGTTAACCCTTGCCGGATTCTTTCCGATTCAAAAACTTCTCCTTCGCGTATCGGGAACTCTCTTGAAATGATCGTTGGATTAGTATATGAGTTTCCCCGAATTTTAATTTCAGAAACAATACCTTCGCTGAAAAACAAAGCAAGGTGCTGAGATGATTTGTTGAAGTAAACAGAATCAAGTTCCGCTAATGAATAACCGGCAATTCTGTAAAGTTCGAGAATTTCCTTGATCACACAAAAAGTTTTTAACCCGTTAAACGGTTGATCTTCAAGTTTTTGTAAGATGGTTTTAACGGTATCAATTGAAAGAAGAGTTATTCCTTGATATTGAATTGATTCTACCGTTCTAACTTTTTCACCCCTAAAAGTAATTTCTGTTTTCGCGTTTGTTGTATCTATCTCAGCCCAAAGAGAATCATATGCGCCTTCTTTATTTTGTTGATAAAGATAACTAAGAATATCACCGCTCGAAAGAGAATCTTTACTTCCAATCTCTTTTAAAAAATCTTTTCCCAACTCACTACCACTGGTTACGCTTACATTCTTAAAGAAAATTTCATTTTGATGAATGTTGTGATTATAAACGAAGTGAATTTTTCTCTCAACGGCTTCGAGTAGTGGTGTAGCCGAGTTGTATCCAAGCGTTAATAATGAATCAACATTGCTATAATCGGTTGATCCAACTCCGTTGAGATTTGGCGTAATGATAAAATCGGCATACCGGAGCTGTTCTTCATTTAACAACTTCATAGGAATACTAACTAATTGATCCGCTACTATCCACGGCAGTTCGAGCGCTTCCTTGGGATGTAAGTCCCCGGTCGTATTCACCGCAATTAAAACATCGGGGCGAAAATTTTTAGCGATTTTTACAGGAATGTTCGCCACCAAACCGCCATCAACTAAAGTTAAGGTATCCATCCTTACAGGGGAAAGTAAAAACGAAACACTAGAACTGGCTCTCATCGCCTGGCTCAACGAACCCGATCCAAGAACAACAGCATCTCCGGTTTCCAAATTTGTGCAGACAGCACGAAATTTAATTTCAAAATCATCAAACGATTTTTTTACTTTAACCGGCGCTTGAAAGGAAAGGAGATTTAAATAATTTGAAAGTCTTTGCCCATCATTTACTGAAGTGGGAATAATCGGTTTTAATCCTTTTAAACGAAGTGTAACAACAGCTTTGTCTTCAGAAATTTTCTGATCGACGAACAAATCCCGCCGGTTAGTTTTTGCATCAACAGAAAGAAGATAATTCCAATCCGCCGTTCTCGCTATTGAATCAAGCGTCTTTACCGAATAACCCGCTGAGTAAAGTCCGCCGATAATGCTTCCCATGCTGGTGCCGACAATAAAATCAATGGGAATATTTTTTTCTTCTAAAGCTTTAAGTACGCCTATTTGCGCTATTCCTCGAGCGCCACCACCACTTAGTGCAAGTGCAATTTTCGGCTGGGGCGCCGGAATATTCTGTGTGAGAGAAAAGGGAAGTTGTTTTTGAATGTATTCTGTTTTCAGAATAATTTTCTGCTGGGCAAAAACCGATGCCGCTATAAGAAACGGAAAGAGTAATATCTTAAACTTTTGGGACACCGGTTTTCCTTTTCATTGCTTAATCAAAAGAGAAGGAATATCTCGTTGATTATTTTTTGTTTTTAACTTTCGCATTTTGTTCTGCTGCTTCCATCATGCGCTGCATAAATCCGCTTTTCTTTTTCGGATTCTTAACAGGTTCCAACACTTCTTGTTTTCCATAATTAGTAACATAGTATTGCTGCGCAATTGAGAATAAATTAAAAAGAAAATAATACAAATTTAATCCCGAAGGAAACGACATAAATAAAAATGTAAGCATGATCGGCATTACATAAACCATCGCCTGCTGCGAAGGATCTTTGATGGTTTGTTTTTGCTGAACAAACGTGGTAATTCCCATAAGTAAAGCAAGACCGCTTATCTGATCAATGCCGAAGAGTGGAAGTTTAAAACCTAAATTATAAATAATATCCGGTTTCGAAAGATCGTGTATCCACAACATAAACGGTTGTTGTCTTAACTCAATTGCGGTTTGGAACAATCCCCAAAGAGCAATAAAGATCGGCATTTGAAGCAGCATTGGCAAGCATCCGCCGGCAGGATTAATCCCGTAAGTCGAATAGAGCTTCATCGTTTCTTTGTTCACCTTTGTCGGGTCGTCCTTAAATTTCTCTTTTATTTCAGCAATCTTCGGTTGAAGCATTTGCATTTTTTTCATCGAATGCATGCTGCTTTTGGTAAGAGGATAGGTAACCAATTTTATAATAAGTGAAAAAACAATGATCACTAATCCGTAGTTCGGAATAAACAAATGCAGAAACTTGAAGAGTGGAAGCATCAAATATTCTGCGATCGGGCGAACGATAACTTTTAAACCGATGAATCCGCCGAAGTCAATAATCTTATCGAAATTATTTCCATAATCCTTAAAAAGATCGTAACTAACCGGACCTAAGTAAATAAAAAAAGATTCGGAAGTTTTTTCCGAGTTGTTCATTTTCATTTTTAATCTTACGGAATAATTTTCTCTTATTCCACCGTTTTGCCAGTGGTGAGCGGTTCCTTTTATGTAAGCGCCTTCAACATTTTCCGTCTTTTCGGGGGCGATAATAGCGGCAAAATATTTATTTCGAATAGTAACCCAATCTACCTTCCCGCCGAAATCTTTTTCAATCTTCTCACCACCGCTTGGAGCATCAATAATTATTTGCTCGCCGCCTGAAAAGACGCTGGCATTTGCCGCGGCTGCTTCATCAACTGAATTTTCTTCAACAAAACGTAATCCGCTGTTCCAAACAACATCATACATTCCGTTTGTTACAATGCTGTTTAATTTAGAGAACTCAACGGTAAAGCGGGTATCATACCGGTTGCCGTAAAAAGTAAAGTTCTTTTTTATGTATCCGTTATTCTTAGTGTTGTAAACAAAGGAAAGAAGAAGGGAATCTTTTCCGGTTAATTTAATATTGGTTGAGGTAACGGAAGGGCTAAATGATAGATCGGCTGTTGAAACAGCTTTTCCTTCTGAAGTTATAAAAGCTAAATCAAAACTACTTCCTTTTGAATAATTAAGAAGTTGAACGTATTTTTCAAAGTATGGTTTGTCGCTTAAAGCTTTAGTGTACTGCCAATTATTATATTTCTTTAAAAAATATTTTGTGATCTTTCCCCCTTTGGTTGAAAGCTCAATAACCGTTTCATCATTTTCAATAATGATCGTTTTTTCAGGAAGAACAGCAGAAGAGAAAAAAGAGCCGAGAGAAACAGAATCATTTTTTGCAGGAAGCTCGGTAATTTCTTCTTTCTTTATCTCATTGACCTTTTGGCTATCTGCTTGCTGAGTTGTTTCCTGTTTTTTTTGCTTTACCGGAGGCGTGTTCGGTGTGTTTAAATAGAGCCACACCATCAGGATTGCTCCTATTAAGACAAATGCTAATGTTGTTTGTTTTTCCATACTATTCCTGTATTAAATAAGAGGATCGAATCCTCCTTTATTAAATGGATTGCAGCGTAAAATTCGCCACGTTGCTTTTGCACCGCCTTTAACAACGCCGTACTTACTAAAAGCTTGAATTGCATATTCAGAACAAGTTGGATAAAACCGGCAAGAAGGAGGAAATAAAGGCGAAATAACCTTTTGATAACCTTTTATGAGTATAATAAAAACGTATTTCATTTTTCATCACTTCTAATTATGACGCTTAATAACTCTTGAACGCCCGGTAAAACCTCAAAAAGTTTTATCGTCTTATTTTCTTTTTGATTTACTTGAAAGGGTGAAAAAATGACAAATAATTGTTTTTTCTTTTCAATACAAAAGGTAGAAATCGGGAGTTTGTTTAAACGGTAAGCTTCTCTAAGAAGTCTCTTTACACGGTTTCTCCAAAACGCATTTCCGGCTTTTTTAGAAACCGCCACAGCAACCATTGGATATATTACATCACTGTTTTCAACAAAAAGGTAAACAGCTTTAACTTTTTTATCTTTGGAAAAGGAAACCTTTCCATTTGTGTATAAATTTTCGAAGTGTTTTTTATTTTTTATCCGTTCACTTTTACCAAAAGAAAGCCGTTTCACAATTCATTACTTTTCGTCACTAACCGTAAGTCTTTTTCTTCCTTTAGCTCTCCTTCTAGAAAGAACCCTTCTCCCATCCTTTGAACTCATTCTTTCACGAAAACCGTGTTTGTTTTTTCTTTTTCTATTGCTTGGCTGATATGTTCTTTTCATTTTTTCTCCTATTATAAAGGAAGCAAAAATAACCACTTATCGGTAAATAAACAACTCTAAAAGTAAGGAAAATTTCCACCCATCTCCTCGACCACCAAAAACGACAGATATAAAAATTGCTGAATTACCCGTTATTTGTAATAATACTCCAATAATTCTTTTGGTTTAGCAATAAGGGACGGTTAAAGATTATTTTTATATCTTTTTTGAAAATTTAACTTGGAATACAACTTTCCTCTCTCTATTTTTTCAATAGAAAACAGCCGATTGTAAATTGTTGAAAAACTGTGGATAAGTCGCCTTTGTGAAAACGTTTCACAATTTGTTTTCCCTTAAACACCGCCGTGAATTAAAAGACAAACGTTATTAATTTAAAACAACTTGCCATAATTTATTGTTTTATAATGACTTACCGGCGTGTGTTTAATGTTAAGAAGTTGTTAGTAATGTGTTCGTGATATAACCGCAACGCTCTTATTCTTTAATTATTAAATGATTTTGTAATTTTTCTTTGTGGAAAACTAATGATTACCCTTGATTCTTCTTACTCAACCCAAACCATAACTCCCGAAAGAATTTGGACAAACTGCTTAAAGGTTATTAAAGAGAGCGTTAGTCCGATGGCTTACAGTACATGGTTTCTTCCGATAAAACCGGTTGGGTGTTTCAACAACGTTCTAAAAGTAGAGTTACCTGGAAATTTTCATTGGGAGTGGATAGAAGAGCATTATAAATCTCTCATAACCAAGGCGCTTAAATCTGCTGCCGGTGACGGGGCTAAACTTGAGTATGTTGTTGTAAATGATTTTGAACATGAGCCGGAAAAACTTAGCGATCATCAAAACCAACACAAACCAAAACCACACGAAAAAATCGTTTCATCTCTACAAAAACCCGGCGAAAGAATTAAAAACACGCTAAATCCAAAATACACTTTTGATAACTTTATAAAGGGTGAAGGAAATCAACTTGCAAGAGCTGCCGCCGGCGCGATAAGCGACAACCCGGGTGGAACCGCCTTTAACCCGTTTTTTGTCTATGGCGGGGTGGGACTTGGAAAAACACATCTTATTCAAGCGATTGGAAACGAAATTTTAACAAAGTTACCCGGTAAAAAAATTATCTATCTTTCTTCAGATCAATTTACGGTTGAGTTTTTAGATGCGATCCAAAATAATAAAGCTAACGAGTTCTCCGCTTATTACCGTTCGATGGATGTTTTGATCCTTGATGATATTCAATTTTTAATTCATAAAGAAAAAACTCAAGAATATTTCTTCAACATTTTTAACACGCTGCATCAATCGGGGAAACAAATAATTCTCTCAAGCGATAAAGCGCCAAAAGACCTTAAAGGAATGGATGAAAGATTGATTTCAAGATTTCATTGGGGGCTTCAGGCGGATATTCAACCCCCTGATTATGAAACAAGAATGGCTATCTTAAGTAAAAAGGCGAACGATTTTGGTATAGCAATTTCAAATGAAATTTTAGAATATATAGCCGCAAATATTACTTCAAACATACGTGAGCTTGAAGGATGTTTGATTAAATTGTTGGCAAATGTTTCGTTAAACTCAAAAGAAATTACGCTTGATCTTGTAAAAAAATCAGTGAAGGAAATATCAACAGCCAAGAAAATCAATATTGGAATAGATATAATTACAAAAATAGTTTGTGAGTTTTTGAGTGTTGAAGAGAATAAAGTAAGAGCTAAAACTAGAAAACAAGAAGTTGTTTTGGCAAGACAGTTGTCGATGTTTTTATCGAAAGAATTAACAAAGTCGTCGCTAAAAACCATTGGTTTACATTTCGGCGGAAGAGATCATTCAACGGTTATTCATGCTTGCACCACTATAGACATACTTATACAAAGCGATAAAGCTTTTAAAGAAAGTGTAATTTCGATAAAAAACAAAATAGAAACCGTATGTTCATAACTTGTTTTTTAACTCTTAAGAACTTGTTAATAATCAACCATTATTAACAAAATCTAAATCATCTCCTTGTTCTTAAGAATTCGCTAACAAAATAAATAGTGAGAATTTTCTCTAACTGGTTGTAACAAAAAGGTTTTTAGCGTTATTAACATATCAACACTATTATTATAATAATTAGTTTTAAATTTAAATACTTACTTATTATATATATTCTTGCTTCGGACGGCAATTTGAAAAAAGCTTCAAAATAAAGGTTATTTTATTTTGAAATAAATTTAAGAACATCTATTTTTAGACTGTGTATTCATATCTGTTAAAAGAAAGATTATTAACGTTTGTGAATTAAATTAACGGTTTAGAATAACTCAATTTTATTAACAAAAGTGTTTTACTAAAAATCACTATCGAGGAGAAATAATAAATGAAACAATCTATTTTCATTGTCAGTCTGTTCTTTGTCGCCTTCGCTATAGCTATAGGCATATACCTTTTAGTTTTTGGAGATCCTTCAAACTTTAAAGACGGTGTAGGAAGAGAAGTACCATTAAATTTATTGGGTACAATTTACACCGGAGGTGCGCTTGTGTCTTTGTTGATTACTTTATCAATTATGGACGTTGCAATTATTGTTGAGAGAGTACTTTCTCTAAAAAAAGCAGCCGGAAAAAAAGCTGTTCCGAAATTTTTTGCCCAAGTTCTTGAAGACGTTAAAGCCGGTAGAATTGATGAAGGCTTAGCAGCTTGCGATGAACAAAGAGGTTCTGTTGCCAATATTCTCCGCGCCGCTTTATCGAGATATAAAGAATTATCCGGCGATACTTCAAAGAAATTTGACGCGGAAAAAGCATTACCTGAAGTACAAAGAAGCGTTGAAGAAGCAATGATGCTTGAAGTGCCGCTTTTAGAAAAGAACTTGATTGCCCTTTCAACAATCGCTTCCATTGCTACAATGATCGGTCTTTTAGGAACGGTTATCGGTATGATCAGAGCATTCGCCGCTTTGGCTCATGCCGGATCAGTTGATGCAACAGCTCTTGCAACCGGTATTTCTGAAGCGCTTATCAATACAGCCGGCGGACTTATCGTTGCTATTATCGGTATTGTTTCATATAACTTTTTTGTTAACAAAGTAGATAACTTCACTTTTCAAGTTGATGAAGCTTCTTATAACGTAATCCAAATCTTGAAAAGTAAGTAATTAAATTTTGAGGCTTAATAATGGCTAGAATAAAAAAGAAAAGAGTTAATGTTGCAATAGACATGACTCCCTTGGTTGACGTGGCTTTCCTCCTGTTAACATTCTTTATGA
>Ga0209417_1002730_pt1 | contig 25882 bp, 21 predicted proteins | sample RifGroF2_FD_184002 | JGI IMG/M metagenome (GOLD analysis project Ga0209417, IMG submission 184002) | Groundwater microbial communities from Rifle, Colorado, USA - Groundwater F2 (SPAdes) (version 2) | ecosystem: Environmental > Aquatic > Deep subsurface > Groundwater | place: Rifle, Colorado... | reverse complement strand
GTCTGTCTAAATTTTTCTTGAAAAGATATATGGAGGAGTCGAGAGCGTCTAAACTTTTTTGTTCGGCGGGGCTTAGTGTTTTTTTGTTTTTATTTTCGCGGTAGAAGCGTTGTGCTTTTTCTAGTACGCCAGTTTTCAAAAGAATTAGCGTATTTCTTATTGCGTGGGCAAACGCGAGGGCAAAGCCGCCTATTTTTAGGTAGTTGGGTCCGAATAACGAGGTGAGGGGAGTTTTTTTGAGGTATTCTTGGCATTCTTTATGATAATAACTGATATGATTAAGCGCCATTTTTTGTGTTTCGGATAGTGCCGCATCGTTAGCATGTTTTTGAAGTTCAACATCGCCACGGATACTCAATACCCCAAGTAGCGCTTTTTTTTCTTCGTGCGAGGTGATTTTTTGGGCTTGAGTGCACAGCTGTTCTTTAGGAAATTTTTGTAGATTGCCAAAAATTTCTAGCAGTTGTTGCGCTTGATACTGGTTTTCGCCTATTGCAAGTTCCGGATCTTTCTGTGTTAGGCCAGCTAATAGTATTATTATATGGGCTTGTTCTTCGTTTTTACCTTCGGTCTTTTTGACCTCTTCTATTTTTAAAAGAAGCGCCTTCCTCAGTTCTTGTGGCTTCTCTTGCTTCTCGTCTGCGAGAGGTTCTTTTTTTAGCGCCGATGCAAGTGTTAGTTGAATCATGTTCCGTTCAGTTTTTATTTTTTGAGGATTGAAGGTTAGTATTTTTCGGTAATCGTGGCCGCCGAAAATGATGGGGGTAAAGTCGGCTTGAGTCCCACGTTTATATTTGTTACAAAGATCAAGCATCGATTGAAGTTTGTTGTACGCATCTTGTGATTCTTGGGAATTGTTTTTCTTGTCAGCGAATTGTATTTTTGTGGTTTCTAGGTCGACGATAGCTGAGTCCAGCGCGCTGCGTCTTTCTAATGTTTTTTTAAATAACTCAGTTGCGCGTCTGTAGGCAGTAGTTAGATCTTCTAGGTGTTGTGGTTTAAAAAGTGATGGGTCCTCGACGGCTTTTTTTGTCGCAGTGCATACTCCTTTTAGTAGGGCAAGTTCACCTTGCTCTTCCACATAAAGTGGGCGAAGCTTTTCGTGTTTATCTAAGAAACTTTGTATTTCAGCCTGTTTTTCCCTTGCTTCGTTTATGAGCTTTTTTGTTTGAGCCATGCTTTCTGCGTATGTAGCTGTGAGTGTGGTGAGTTTCTTCGTTAGTTTTTTAATATTCTTTTGTAAGTTCGTTGCAGCGGTGTTTAGTCGGGAAAAATCGGCTTCTTTGGCCAGATGCCAAAGCCGCGACCATTTTGATTTGGCTGCGTTGCAGCTATTTTGGGCTAGAGCGATGGTTTTCTCTAGCGCGTTTTTTTCTGCGTGAGACAAGTAAATGCCTACTTTGGAAATGATTGTCTTAAGCTCGTTTATTTGTGCTAAGAGAGAGTCGCTAGTAAGAGTATTTGCCTTGTTCGCCGTTCTTATGTCTTTATGGATTTTTTGTAATTGTTCAATTTGTGGCTGAAATGCACAGTATTTTTCCTTGCTGGCGGACAATGGGCTGATGCCAAGAAGAAATGCCACAAAAATGAAGATTAAGGCTTTTTTTGTTGTTTTCATATTGAGAGCTCCGCGTGCTTTTTATTTTTTATCTGGATAGATACCAATGATTTTATTTTATCTTAGTATATATATAATTTTATTTTTGAAAAGTTTTTTTGTTGGGGTTTCTGGCAAGGCCATTGAAGATAATGCTTAGATTGGTGTAAAAAACATGTTAGATCTGGTGTTTGTTGCACGAACTTCTTCTATGGTGTTTTGTATGTACGAAAGATTTTCTTGTATCGGCGTGGTGAGCTGTGTGGTGATCTCAGTGCGCCCAAGGAATGAATTTAATTTTTCGCATAACGAATGGCTTGTTCTTTTAATGGTTTGCATGTGAAGCTGTATGCGATTTTTTTGTTGCTTGGTGTGCGGTTGGGTAAGTTCAAATTCAAGAAATCCTAGAATTTGTTCAAGATCATGCATAAATTCTTGGGCGTGGTACCACAGATAATATCGGATAAGATCCTGATCCTGGGTAAAGGCGAGTTCTTTGAGGACATGAGAAAAGCTATTGCAGTTAATCTGGTAATTGGTGTGGCTTTGGAGGAACCATTCGAGTGATGGTTTGCGCGCGAGCAGCTCTCTAAGTGGTATTTGTCGTGTTACCGTGTTGGTTATGCTTCCGGTGATTGCATCAACAACCAGTGCACCAATAAGCCCGTCGAGGATAAGGCTACCTGTATGGGTGCCAATTTGTTGAGCTTCTTGGAGGAGCCAATGCCGAGATGATTGAAAAGGCGGTGTTGCTGCCTGACTTATTTGTTGTTCGAGTGTGCTGATTCGTTGGGTTATCTGGTGTAAGTCTTCCTCAGAAATATTTTGCGCAGGTTTTTTTTTGTGCAGTAACTTCCAGGCAATAAAACCAACGCCGCCCAAAAGCGTGCCTGTTCGCACCAGGGTAAAGAGTTGTTTGCGCCGTTTGCATCTATGCTTGATGTTCTCTATTTTTTCTTGGCTTGGGGGTACTACTTCAAGTGTGTCGTATGAATTTGGGGTTTGGCCCTTGGCGTATGTTTTTTCTTCCGGCATATCCTTGACTGTTGATACCAGCTTTTGGATTTGATAGTCTTCGTAGGCTGATTGATCGTGTATTGGTTCAGAAACGCGTGCATGTATACAGAGTGTATGGCACAAGACTGAGAAAAAAGTACATACAAAAATACGATTCATGATTGCCTTCCCCCACTTATTTTTCTTTTTTTATCAACGGTTTTAGATAGGTTCCCGTATAGCTGACACCGCTTTGTGCGACATGCTCGGGTGTGCCAGTTGCGATAATAAAACCGCCTTGATCGCCACCCTCAGGCCCCATATCTATAATGTAATCTGAATATTTTAAAACGTCCAGGTTGTGTTCGATGACAAGTAGTGAATTGCCTTTCTCAATGAGGCGATCGAAGACTTGTAAGAGCTTTTCGATGTCGCAGGCATGCAGTCCTGTTGTCGGTTCGTCAAGGACATAGAGAGTTTTGTTTCCCCGCTTGGCAAGTTCGTTAACAAGTTTGATTCGTTGCGCTTCACCGCCTGATAGGGTTGTTGCCGGTTGACCGAGTTTGAGATAATCAAGACCGACGTCACAAAGAAGTTGTAAGCGTTTATTGATGGTTCGGTGGTGCTTGAAAAATTCCTGTGCCTCAAAAATAGTCATATCAAGGATGTCTGCTATGTTTTTGCCCCGATAGGTTATCTCAAGTGTCTGACGATTGAATCGCTTTCCTTGGCAGCTGCGACATTCTACGGTCACATCAGGCAAAAAGTGCATGGCGATTGTTTTGGTTCCTTCACCATTACATTCTTGGCAGCGGCCTTCTTTGACGTTAAAGCTGAACCTTCCAGATCGATAGCCGCGCGCAACACTTTCGGGTAGTTGTGCAAAAAGGTTTCTGATTTCATCAAAAAAGCCAACATACGTTGCAGGATTTGATCGGGGGGTTCTTCCGATAGGGCTCTGGTCGATAATGACCATAGAGAATAAGTTTTCTGCCCCGGTGATTTCTGCATTATGTGGTTTCCAGCTTTGGGTTTTAAGCTGCATTGAAAGTTCTGGAACGATTTCATCCATTACGAGCGAACTTTTTCCTGAGCCAGAGACGCCAGAAATTGTACATAGAAGGCCGAGCGGTATCGAGACGGTAACGTCATGTAGATTATTGGCTTGAGCATGGGTTACTTGTAAAAAGCCTTGTGGCGTTCTGCGGCGTGGTGGAAGCGGAATACTTCTAATTTCAGCAAGGTATTGTCCCGTAAGTGAGTGTGGATTTTGTTTGATTTCTTCTGGTGTTCCGGTTGCAACGATTGAGCCGCCGTGAATACCCGCAGCAGGACCCATATCTATGATAAAATCAGCGTTTTTCATGGTGTCAAAGTCGTGTTCAACAACGATAACTGTGTTGCCTTGGTCGCGTAATTTTTTAAGTGTAGCAATGAGGCGGTCGTTATCACGTTGATGGAGTCCGATGCTCGGTTCGTCCAAGAGATACAAAATACCGCTCAAAGCAGAGCCAAGCTGCCGTGCAAGTCGGATTCGTTGCCCTTCGCCGCCAGAAAGAGATCGAGCATCACGGTTAATCGAAAGGTATCCCAGTCCAACGTCGACAAGAAAGCTTAAGCGGTGGGTAATTTCAGCAATAAGTCGTTCGGCAATATGCCGTTCTATCTGGGTAAGATGGAGTGCCTGAAAAAATTTTTGTAGCTCGGATATGGCGTACTCACCTAACTCGAAGATGTTTTTATCTCCGATAGTTACAGAAAGCGCTAAATCGTTGAGGCGGCGACCGGAGCAGGTTGAACAGGTCATGCTTACGGCGCCAAAAAATGCCTCGTGCGGTAGGGTAACACCAAGCCCATGGCATGCGGGACACGCACCAAGAGGGGAATTAAATGAAAAGTGCCGGGGTTCAAGATCAGGGAACGAGATTCCGCAGGTGGTACAGCCTTGTGCTGTAGAAAAGAGCTGTTCTTCGTCTCCAATGCGTATGCGACATGAACCGCCTGATAATTGACAGCTTTTTTCAATTGCTTCGCCCAAACGTGCGCGCTCATCAGGGTTGCTAGGCAGTACTTCGATGGTATCGATGTGTGCGCTGATGGTATGGGGAACGGTTTTTTTTAGGTTGAGTTGGATGATATTGTGAGTCGTGCGCAAGCGATGGGTTTGGCCATCAATTACAAACGTAACGGCACCTTTTTCGATCCAATCGGCTAATTCTTTAACAAAGGTTCCTTTGCGCCGTTCTACTAGGGGTGCGTAGATACCGATGATTTTACCGTGATGTTGTTCTAAAATTTGTCGAATAATTTCTTGGGGCGATGTTGGTTGTACTTTTTGTCCGCAATTAGGGCAGGATAAAATGCCGATACGGGCAAAAAGGATGCGAAGATAATCGGAGACTTCGGTGATGGTGCCTACGGTTGAACGCGGGTTGGAGCCGACAGTTTTTTGATCAATTGCAATCGCAGGGCATAGCCCTTCGATCGAGTCGCAGTCAGGTTTTTGCGGCATGCCCAGAAATTGGCGTGCATATGATGAAAGGGATTCAAGATAGCGTCGCTGGCCTTCTGCATGTAACACATCAAAGGCAAGAGAGCTTTTGCCTGATCCTGATGGTCCGGTAATGACCGTCAGCGAATCTTTCGGGAGGCTAACAGAGATGTTTTTTAGGTTATGTTCGCGAGCACCTTGTACGCGAATCATGTTATTTTTTTTCATATCTTTCCCTCCTTCTTAACTTGTCAGCCTAGTAGAAGAATATCGCGTGTGCAGATTTTGTTTAAGCTACTTTGGATTGTTTTATTTGGGCGGTCGTACAAAAAGCGGACGTATTTTTTTTATTTGTTTCAAAATTGAGGTGTTTGAATTTGTTCCCAATTCTTTGATAATGTCATCAATCACCCAGTTAAATAATTCGAGCTTTTTTTGATCTAGCGGTTGTTTTGAGATAAATTCTTCTAATTCGTTAATGAGTTTTTCTAGCTCGGGAGATTTGTTTTTGTAACCCTGTAAGAGTTCTACGCATGCATCTATTACAATGATTTCTTTCAAGATCCTCTCAGCACCGGTGAAATCTTCTTTCTCTAGACATTCAGCTACTGCTTTTTGCCTGCTCTTCTGCGGTTGTTCCGCTTTGGCTCTTGTTTGGTCTAAGAAAGTTATCATTGAGGACTGCATTTCTTCTGGGGCCGATGCGATAAACTTATCAATTAATATCTGTAAGTCTTTTTGGTGCTTGTATTGATTTAACACAGAGATACGTTTAAATATTTCTACGGCATCTGCCCAATGGCCTTTTTGCAAGCTCTTTACTAGTGCTATTTGTTTTGATTTAACCGGATTATTGAGTATTTCTTCAGGCGTTGGCGCTTTGAAGGTGGTAATGATTCCTGTATTGGGTGTACAGAGTTCATCAAGTAAGCGTTGTACGTCTTGATGCTGTGTTTCTGGCACTTTTGTTTTGTATTCTTTTAATTGTGCGATATATGGTATCGCCTTAAGTGACTTCTCTGCCGCAACGGGGTTGTCTTCCATATTTTTGATAAATTCCTTACGATTTTCTTCTAAAACCTTACCTACAAGCTTTGCTTTTGCTAAGTGCGCATCAATAACACCGAGATGGTACATAAGAGAGGGCAGCCAGTGTTGTGCGCTTTGAAATGCGGAGATAATTTCCACTTCGTTTTTGCTGTTGGCTATATTTCCGATGTTGTGGAATGGGTGATAGCCGAGAATTTTGTTGATTTCGTCTAGATGTTCTTGCAAAAACGGAGTAGTTATTTGTTCTGTTTGCTCTACCGGGGGTAGGATTCGAGATGCTTTTTCCTGTATGCTATCGATTGCATTTTGCAGATCATGAACTAATGTTTTTACGTCTTGCGTAAATGTGGCAGCAGCTTGTAAATCGCGCTGCATGTCTTCGACCATAACGGTTTTTTTACCATCCCAAACATCGTTTCCTTCTGCCCATGTATGAATAAAACGAACGGTCTCAAAAGCTCCAATAGCACTAGCTAGGCCAAGAGTTGCCATGCTTGCTGCTCCCATAGCTGAACCTCCCATAAACGATAGGGCGCCTTTTACTAAAGAAGGGGTATAGGTGTATGTTTTTGAAGTTGGAGTTTGTGTAATAATGCTTTTTCCGCGGGAAAGCCAGAGGTACGCGCGGGTTATCTGATCAGCAAAGGTGCGCGGTTCGTAAGTATTCTCGGTAACAGTTGATGCGCCTTCATAGATGTATCGGCTGTGCGCTGTTAGCCTGAGAGGTGCGCGGAGACGATCTAAAAACGAAGGAATTGCGTCAAGGGTTATCATTTGATAGGCGGCATTATAGGCAAAGTTGCTTGGACTGGAGCTAGCAGCCCATGTTTTTCTGCCCTCTTGAAAAAGCGTGTTTGCAAGGTATAGAGAGAGAACTGCAGGCGTGAGGCGTAAGCCCCAATATATTGCACCGTTGATTTTTTCTGCTTTTTGTAGACTCTTTTTATTTTGATCTGTTTTTTCCGTTTTTTCACTGACTGTGTCATCGAGTTTTTGTATCGCGCGGCTTGTTGATTTATAGGATTCATCAAAGACAGTTTTTCCATAATTCCAGGATTTAACGGCTATTTCGGGGAGGTGAGGATTAAGTAAAGAGCCTACTTTTTTCTTAGAAAGCTTTATACCTTCCCATGTATAGTGACATCCGGTACCTACTAAATGTGCAATTGTGCTTCCATGTGGTGGCAAGATTTGGGTACATGCGTCTAAAAAGCGCTGGTACGAAAAAGATCGTTTGCTAAATGAAGTAAGGGTATTTTGCTCAAATGTTGCAATGCCCTCAAATGTTTTTTGAATTTTGCTTAACGAGTCGCCGTCTTTGCTTGCCCATTGAAGTAGTGAGTCCTCTCTGCTTTGGGTGTTTTTTGGTGTTTGATCGTCGCCATAAAGGATATCTTTGGCTAATATCATCCGGCCAACTTGGGTGCGTGGTTGCAAAGAATCAAAAAGATTAGTGTGCTCGATTGTTTTTTTGTCAAAGGTGCTAAGTACCTCATCTATGTTCGTAAAGCAGGTTTCAAGTGAGTTTTTGATGGCTTCGGCTATCTTCGCAATCTCAAATTCTGAAAATGAGCTTAATTGCTGTCCGCCCCAGAAAAAAGTGAGAAACTTAAGGGTAGGCATAACGATCCCATCTGTTGATAAGATTGTCTCCGCTTCAGCAACGGCTTGAGCTAGTTTATAGGGGTCAATGCCGCTATCGTTGCTTATTGTTAATTTGCCACGCAAACCAAGCTGAGGGGTCCAGCTGAGTGATGGCATCAAATGAAAAAACAGGCTTGCGATTTTTGGGTCAGAAAATATTTGCCCAAGGATTGTTGTCGCGATAAAGGTTTTTGGGCTGCGCCAATAAGAGGCTGCATACGTAAAGAAGTTTCCTGGCCGATTTTTGATAAATGAAGCTAGGTCTTCGATAGAATAATCAAGCCTTTTGTTTGGGATGGGTGCATTATTTTGAAATAAAACTTGCAAGATGAGCAGAAAAGCAAGGGGGTTGACTGCCAAGGTGAATTCATCGGTGTTTGCTGTTGCTATTGTGCTTGAAATGGCTACTTTAAGTTTCTCGAATGCCTGCTTGTAGTCCCCATCGAAGAAATTTTCTGCAACAACCCAGGGGAAGTCCTCGAAGAAGACGAGAAGGCTTTGTGTAAGTTCGCGCAAAAGGTAAATAAATTTTTTTTGTTCAGGAAGGCTTAATGTATCTTTTTTTCTAAGGAGTTCAATAAACTTTCTTCTCGGTTCTTTGGTTTTGTGGGCGAGTCTTTCTAACAAATAGGCAGCACTATTGTTCTGAGGAATTGTGTTTTTGTGCTGTATATAGTTACCAAGGAGTTTATTGTTTTCTATTTCTGTACCAGAAAAGCGTGCTTTTTTTGTTAAATCGAGTGGCGCGGGTCCGTTTGCGGGCAGTTTTTCCCATAACCGTAGCGGTGTTTTTTGTGGTAAAGGTTTTGTTAAGTTTTTGAGGTAGTATGTCTCAAGGTTGGGACGATTTTGTTTGATTTGGTATGGGTGTATTTTTTTTAATGCGCCAACAAGTCGACTATCTTCACTTATTTTTCCTTTGTATGCCCCGTATAGCCAAGAAAAAAGGCCTTCTGTGATAGAAGATTTGTTTTCGGGGAGAATAACAAAGTCCTTGAAGCCTGACGTTTTAGTTTGAACGTTTACCGAGGCAAGCAGGACGAGCGTGAGCAGTCTACTGACGTAAAGCCATAAGATCTGGGATGTTTTTTTTCTCCGCATGAGTGATACCTTTTACGTGATTTTTATTTTTATTCTATTTGAGTTTATATGCACTAAGTGTTTTGTCAAGCATCGTTTTAAAATCGGGCTGTTTTGTTTAGAGCAATAGATGGGCGGGAATTTGAGCATTGTATAGGATTACCCGTTCGCAAAAGTTTACAAGAGGCAGGCGAGAATTTAAAGTTGCAGGTGCAATTATGTAAGTTGTTATTCAACTAACGCACATCTTCAGTTTGATTGGGTACAGATAGATGGGATATTTTAGATACAATTTTTGAAAGACGTGTACAACAAAATAACGAATTCTAAGTTTTTATGAAGAGTAAAAAATGGTCGGGGCGGCCAGACTCGAACTGGCAACCCCTCGCTCCCAAAGCGAGTGCGCTACCAAATTGCGCCACGCCCCGACACCGACGATTTGCATTATGTATTTCTATAGCAGCTATTTTATCAGCTTGATATAAAAAGGGAAGGCATTTTTCAAAATTTTTGGGGTGAGCGGTGGGGCTCGAACCCACGACCCCCAGAGCCACAGTCTGATGCTCTGCCAACTGAGCTACGCTCACCATGCTTTTTTAGTATACGATCTCATGACACGATGGCAAGATTTTATTTGGTTGCGATAGCTAAAAGCGTTTCCCGACAGTTTTTTGGGCAGGGAATTAAGTTTGGTTGCTTTTAGAAAAAGGCATTGAATTATTGTCACGAATATCTGTAAAAGAATTTGGTTTTGGTGCCGGAGACTGGACTCGAACCAGCACAGGATTACTCCCACAGGCGCCTGAAGCCTGCGCGTCTACCAATTTCGCCACCCCGGCAGGAGTGCTTATATAGCTTATTGGTAGGGTATCACGCCTCTTGGTGCTTTGCAAGATGTGCTTCTTGCTCTGGCCCGCCTATTGTTTTGCTGCGTTTTGCTTCGTGGCTTGATTAATGCAAACCGTTTTTTCCTAGCTGAATGGCTTGTTACTGATGTGGTGCGCTGATTGTCGGCATTTCATTTTTGCGTGGCGATTGAAGTGCGAGCGACGATAGAGTAACGGATTGCCCAGGGAGTAGCCACGCGCAGCGATCGGAAGTTAATTCTTTTTGGTTGCGCCACCAATGGCGCAGTAAATCTATTGGAGCGCTTGGATGGTCCATGCCTAAGGGGTAAGTTCCCCAGTGACATGGAATCATTGTTTGAGCATTGAGCATTTTAAAAGCATGTGCCGCTTCTATGGGATCAAGATGCGTTGGGCGGTTTTCGTGCTCTGGTTCACAAGGGCCGATGGGAATGAGCGCATGAGAGATGGGTGCACAGTGCCCTGCTATTTCAGAAAAATGGTCGCCCATTGCGGTGTCTCCTGCAAAGTAAATGCATTGATCGGGACTTGTAAGCACCCAGCCGCCCCACAATGATTTATTGCAATCAAAAAGGGAACGGCGTGACCAGTGTTTGGCGGGAACAAAGGTAAGCGTAATATTATTTGTTGTTGTTTCCTCCCACCAAGATTTTTCAAAGATCGCAGCATTGCACCATTTTTGACAGTGGCGTTTATCGCCCTCTGGAACAAAGATTTTGATGTGGGGATTTTGTGCAGTAAGTTGTTGAATGCTTTTTTTGTCTAAGTGGTCGTAGTGATTGTGAGAAATGAGTGCGATGTCAATCGGGGGAAGGATCTTGCTTGTCTCGAGTGAATCAAATAAGCGGGGAAATAGTGCAGAGAGATTTGCAAAAACCGGGTCAGTTATAATAAAGGTGCCGTTGATGTATATCAAAAAAGTTGCGTGACCGAGCCACCAAAGCCGATTTTGTTTTGTCTTTAAGGCTTCTTGGATGCTTTGGTAGAGTTCTTGAGACCATGAAGAGGCGAGTGCGAGTTGTTCATATTTTTGTCGCGCAAAATATACCTTGAATGCGCGCCAGAATAGCGCTGCGATATCGATCCAGTCGTGCTTTTTTTCGTCTGGATGATTTTTAAAGATCCCATTTTCTCGTGTTGGAAGTGTTTTGCGCGATTTTGCCACACTATCTCCATGATAATAAAGAATCTCCATGATAATAAAGAAACCCCCGCCCGGACCGAGCGGTCCAAGACAGGGGAAATGGAGGTCAAATTAAGAGTTCTACTGAATGGCCCCTGTGCCGTAAGCCATCCGTCATTCTCTATTAAAGATACAAAAGGCAGCGCAAAATGCAAGTGAAATATTGTGGGTTATTTGGGATGAAGCCGGCTCTTGAGCACCGCCTTTGTCTTTCTTGTATTGCTAAAGTGTATCGTAATAAATGCGTGTCCACCTTGTCGTTGTGCCCGTTTAATATTCTTTTTGCTGTTGTCAATGAATATGATTTTTTTTATTTGCGGGTATTTATGCAGAAATGCATGCGCAAATTTTTTGAAGAAGTTGTGCGCATTCTTTGGATACCATGGTGTAAGAAGGATGTCCTTGCTATCTGAGGAGTTTGGGTAGTATGTATGCGTAAAAAGATTAACGTTGTTTCTTTGAAAAGTTTTGGGGTATCGATCTTTGAGTATTTCAAAAGCTTCGGGCCCAATGTCAGAGAGTAGAATTAGTTGGTGCCCGGTCTTTTTCAGTTCCCAACAAAGCGAAACAAGTGAAGCACGTGGATAGAAAAAGTTGCTGATCCAGAGCCAGCCTTTTTTGATGAGTGGGATGGGGGGAGTTTTTGACGAAAGAATGTGATGTTCGACAACCGGGCGGTACCCGTGGCTGAGAGCAAAATAGCCGCTGGCTAAGGTTACAAAAAGAACGGGGGCTAGCGTTGCTAAGCCAAGGATTACTGCGACGGCTGCGTTCATGTAGTAATAAGAAGATAAGGTCACGATGGCGATAGACGTGACTAAGGTTAAAAGCTTTGCATAATTAAAAGTAAATAGCACCCCGTGCAAGTCGATTGCAATGACGATCTGTTGGGGGCAAAGCAGCTCTTTTTTTTGCGTCATATCGGTCTCGTATTTTTGTTTGAATCTTAGTACTATGAGTAACATAGTGATTGATTAAAAAGCAAGGAGTCATCCATGAAACAGCGCCGCGAAGTGGCTGCAACGGTACTTATCAGTATGCTGGGTATTTGCATAAGTTCCAGTTTTTTGTTCTCATTTTCTCTGCTTGGTAACCGCGGTTTTATTGTTTCTGGATTGACGTCAACATTGCTTGCGATTAGTGCACTTTTTGGAGCTCCAATCGCGGCGGGCTCACTTTTTTTACGTGGTGCTATGCGAAGTATGCTGGGGTTGGGTTTATCTTATGTATCCTTTTTTAATGGGTTACCAACACTTATTGGTGCGTTGGCAATTCATCAGCCTAGCATGGTGCTATTTTTGGTAGTAGGCGGAGCCGGTGCTTTTTGGTTGCATCCAGTTGGGGCAGCGGCGTATCTCTATCCGTTTTTATGGCTTATTCCTTTACTTGCGCTTTTGGGTAAGTCTATGTTTGCACGTATGATTATTGGAAGTTTTTCTGCTCATATTGTTGGATCACTTCTTTGGTTATATTTAGGTTTATTGCATTCTCCAGCTGCTTGGACTGCGTTAATTCCTTGCGTTCTGATTGAGCGCTTGGGTGTCGCAATCGTTGCGTGGGCTCTCTATATGCTCCATCGCGTCTTTTGGCAGAGATTGTGTGGCGTTAGAAATCAAAGGGAGCCGCTCTATCGGGCGCAATAATATTGAGAAGTAGTATGAAACGATTATTACACGTTATGGTGGCATTGTTGTCTTTAGTTGGCGCAGGTTATCTAGGAAGCTTGGGGTATCAGCAGTTGTATGCCCTCTGGGACAAAAACACTCAATCGGTTTTGGTGCTTGGCAATGCGGGCGTTCGCCATATTGCCTTTATTATGGATGGTAATCGGCGTTGGGCAAAATCCCAGAATCTGATGCCGTGGGATGGGCACAAAAGTGGCGTTGGGCCTGTTAAGGAGGCGGTTCGTTTCTGTTTGGATCATGGTATAGATGTCTTGTCGCTCTATGCGTTTTCGCTAGAAAATTTTAAACGGAGTAATGATGAACTATCCCATCTATTCGATATTATTGAGATGGGGCTTTCGACTGATGATATCAAAGAGCTTGCTCAGCATGGTGTTCGGATTCGATTTGTTGGAGAGCGTGACCGTTTTCCTGCGCGATTAATAAAAACCATTGAGGCTATTGAGACTGCAACGATGCAGGGGCAAAAGCTTTTGGTTAACATGCTTTTTTGTTATGGTGGACGCCAAGAGCTGTGCGCTGCGGCACAACAGCTAGCAACGGAAGTCTTTCAAGGTGGTTTAGCGCCACAGGAAATCACTGAAGAATGTTTTGAGCAAGCGTTGTGGACTGGTGCATATCCTTTGCCGGATATGGTAGTTCGAACGGGTGGAGAGCATCGTCTAAGTAATTTTATGCCGTGGCAGAGCGCATACAGCGAGCTCTTTTTTGTTGATACCTATTGGCCCGCTATGTCGCGCGCTGACTTTGAATCGTTATTGGTTGCTTTTGAGCGTAGAAAGCGTAACTTTGGTGCGTGAAAACGTTATCCTATTTCCAGTTGTATGGTAGGAGGAGCGGCTTGTGGGATTATGGTCCCTGCAAGGGGACGTTGTTTTTTTACTAACCCCGCGCCTTTTGTTTTTGTGCTTACTAGGTGATACGGAATATTCTTTTCTTCTAGAATAGAGCGGGCCTGTTCATGCGTGAGGTCCGGTGTGACAAGATGGGCGTTGTGTTGTCCGCGTGAAACATACACAATAAGCCCTTCCACGGGTATAGATTCACCGGCATAGGGAAACTGCGCGATGGCAATACCTTCTGGTTGAATATGCTCGATCGTCATGGTCTTGATGATGATATGCTCAGCAAGCGATATTTTCTTGGCGTTTTCGATTGAAAGTCCCGTGATATTTGGGGCTTTTGGCGGGATTATTGCTTTGGAGACTACTAAAAAGATCGATTGTTTTTCTTTAATTTGTTGGCCAGGACGTGGATTTTGTTCAATGATTGTTCCCGGGATGCAGGCTGCGTCTTCGCGCTGTTCTAAAATGTGGGGTTGTAGATTGTGCTGTGAAAGGGTGATTATGCCATCGGCAATGGTGCAGCCGATGATAGAAGGCGCGGGAAAGCTTTCTTGCTGGCCCAGGCGCGCGAGTAAAAAAAAGGTCACCAGGCAGGTAATAAACGGCGTACTAAAGTAAAAGATGTTTTTTAGCATGGCACCCCTATTTAGTGTGCTTTGGTTTTTGGTAGTCAATAAGCCGGATTCTGTACCAGAATACTCTGGCGGCAATCATGTATCTAGGCGGCCTACCCGTGTATGTATCTCAGAATGTTGCCATTCTGACAGAACGAAAAAACTGAATACACTGTTTGGCCTTGCTCCGAGCGGGGTTTGCCCCCGCATACTATTACTAGTACGCGTCGTATGCTCTTACCACACGTTTTCACCCTTACCTAGTAGACACAAAGATGCCTGATAGGCGGTAGTTTTCTGTGGCACTTTCCATAGGCTTGCGCCTTCCGAGCTTGCGCTCGGCGCTCTTTTCGTTAGGAGTCCGGACTTTCCTCAAGGGGCTTCCCCTGCGATTGTCTTTCGTACCATATTCCAAAGCAGTGCTCCTAAAAGCACCACGGCTAGTATACCATACCACGAAATTGTTGTCGACAGCGGGTGGTTGGTAAGGAGGAAAAGTAGGCTCGCAGCCATAAGAGTGACAACAAAGAGCCCAAGCCGAGGCAAGAAAAGTTTTTGAAACGTCGGGGCGAGTAGGGACAACGTTAAAAGGAATATGATGGTGTTGACTGTGCTGAGGTTATATATGGCGCTGTTGGCGCTGGCTAAAAATATGAGCGGCAATATGCACCACCAGGACAGGGGGATAAAAAGGAGTGTACCTATGGTAATGATTTGTAGGGGATAGGTTGTGGAAAAGGTTGTATTGACGAATAGCAGCTCAATAAAAAATAGGGCTGCGCAGAGGAGGAGCGTATATAGGCATAGGTTTTTGTGCGACATTATGTTAGCATTAAGGGGCAAAGACGTACCACTCTCGCCCTTATTGTAAGATGTTGCCAGCGTATGTAAAGAACCTTTTTTTATTAAGTCTGCTTAGTCTGCTCGGTGTAGTTAGCGGACTTTTTTTTTATGGCCGAAATTGTCTGTTGCCAGATTTTGATACCTTAGCGCGCCATAGTTATGATATGCCCAGTCTGGTTTTGGATTCTCAGGGCAAGGAGCTTTTTCGTTTTGAATTAGAACATCGAACACCGGTGTCCTTAACACAAGTCTCACCACACCTTATTAATGCATTTGTTGCGGCAGAAGATCGACAGTTTTTTGCTCACCGGGGTGTTTCTTGGCGGGGTATTCTGCGCGCGTTATGGATTAATGTACGTGCACGGCGGGTATCGCAAGGGGCGAGCACGATTACCCAGCAGTTGGTTAAAATGCTTTTTTTCTCCAATCAGCGAACATTTGAGCGCAAGATTCGTGAGCAGCTAGTTGCGTGGGTGGTCGAAGGGCTCTATTCCAAAGAACAGATCTTAGAGTTGTATATTAATCAGGTATATTTTGGCGCAGGGTTATATGGGGTAGAAGCGGCGGCACAGCGTTTTTGGGGTATCAGTTCGTCCGAGCTTTCTCCTGCGCAGGCAGCACTTTTGGCAGGGATTGTTAAATCTCCCCAGGCGTATTGCCCGCTATATAGCATTGAACGAGCGCAAAAGCGTCGAAATATTGTTTTGGCTGCTATGCATACCTGCGAGTATCTTTCAGACGATGAATGTGCAAAATCATGCGCGGAAGCAGTTTTGAGCGCAGGTCGTGGCCTTGAGCAGGGACGTATCTCTGGGCATGTGCGCGAAATGCTTCGGCAGTTTCTTGAGGAGCGCTTTGGCCGTGAGCGATTGTATAAAGATGGGTTAATGGTGCAGACGACGATTGATCGCTCAATGCAGGCTTGTGCTGAGCAGGCATTCAAAAAACACGTAGCGTTGCTTCGCAACAAAAAGGCAGAAGTAGACGGTGCTCTTGTTGTCATTGAGGGCGAGAACGGCGCGTTGCGTGCGTTAGTAGGGGGCTATGATTTCTCGGTTTCGCAATTTAACCGAGCGTTACAGGCTAAGCGCCAGCTTGGTTCGCTGATTAAGCCGATTGTCTATTCAGCAGCCTTATCTTCTCTTGGGGTTAACTTTGCAGATATTCGGGTGGATGAACCGCTTGATGAGTTTTATGGCTGGTCTCCGCGCAATGTAACCCGACGATATGATGGTCCAATGACGCTGGCGCATGCGCTTGCGGTTTCTAATAATATTATTCCGGTGCGGCTCTTTTTTGAAGTTGGTGCTGCCCCTATTATTGCACTTGCCGAGCGGCTGGGGTTGCCGGGGCCTATGGAGTCGTATCCATCCTTAGCCTTGGGTTGTGTCGAATGTGCTCCAATTGAGGTAGTACAGATGTTTAATGCGTTTGCTCAGCAAGGGCGGGTTATGTCTCCGTACTATGTAGAGTGGGTCAAAGACGCCTCAGGTAAGAAGATTTTTCGGCATCACAATCAAGATATGCCGGGTTTAGCATGGGAGATAAGCAGCCAGGTGCTTTGGGTGCTGCGCATCATCGGTAAGCGATTATCGCGCTTGCGACCACGTTTGTGGTTTGCGGGGGACTTTGCCTGTAAGACGGGTACGACCAATCAGCAACGTAGCTGTTGGTTTGCCGGAGCAACTCCCAAATATACCGGGGTGGTTTACCTTGGCTGCGACAATAACGATTCGCTTGAAGGTGTGGTCTATTCAGGGCGCCATGCCATGCCGTTATTGGTAGATGTTTTGCGGTTGTATTCAGCGGCTGATGAACGCTTTTATCATGCCCCTGGACTGCGGACAGTTTTTATAGACCCTAAAACAGGCACTGTATTGGGTGAGCAAACAGCTCAGGCGTATCAGATTTTAGTTTGAACAATGGTGAGTTGTTGATTTTTTCTTAGAGAGAAGCCGCCCAAAAAGCGAGAAGAGAGTTTGTAACGAGGGGACGTCATCATAACGTTTGGTCGTTTACAAAGCAGCGTTGTAGCAAAGCTCCCGGGTATCGCCGATAGAAGATAGCGTTTTTGTTTGGTTCCGGCGTAAAGAGAAAATGTCGCTATGTATCGTTGAAAAACTGCCACGCAGGCAAGTGGTAAAAGGGCAGACTCTATTGCTGTGTTGAGGTGGTGATTTTGCACATGCCAGGAGTCAAGAACAATGATGATTGCATCCAAAAGCAGGGAAGTTTGAAGGAATCGTGCTCCCACACTAAGGTCAAGGATATGGATAGGATTCTCTGAGTTTTTTGTAAGCTAGGGGAGGGACCTTCCAAGTGCTTTGTTGGTCTAATTTTTAGCTTTTTTCGCTTACATGGCGTCTTTGTACTTCATCAACCATAGTTAAGAGTTCAACTGCCGCAGCGATCCCTTCGCCCGTTGCGATAGCGTAACGATGGTTGTTACCCAGGTAAACAGCAGCGGAAGCAAGTATTGTATTTATTATTAAGGTGTGGATTTTGGGCACTCTATCCGCAAATGCAAATTCGGTGGACAATACGAGATCGAGCCTTGTTCCACTGGCCAGGGCGGCGATAGGTATGAGTGCGCCTCCCAACGCAGTGTTTGCGTAGTGATTCTTTAATTGTAAACGACTGAGTGCAAGAGTGCCTAACCCGTACAAAAGAGCAGAAGGGATATCCTCTATGCTTTGACGTTTTTCTTTGCTTATTCCAATTTTTTTCAAGATGCCATTAGCGCGCTTTGTTATCGGGTCTATTAGATTCTCAGCAACATAGTTTTTGTCATTCATACCGCATGAGTATGCCCAGCCCACAAAAATTGCCGCGCTTATACCAAATCCACCAAGGCCTACTCCAGCGGTAAGAGCCATCTGGGCAATCGGAGAAGCAGCGTCGGTGAGTTTTTTGAGCGTTTGGTTGTGTGCGATGTTTTGGATTAAATGGCTTTGAACTATCGTGTTGGTGAGGTTGGTCAAGGTTTGAGGCACTTGGAATGCCTGCGCGGTGCTGGCCAGTAGGCATAACAATGCGTATAGGTATTTCATGACGTCCTTGTAATTTATTTACGATGTCTTATAAAAATCGATATGATCCATCATAGCCCAATAAGTCTTTTTGTCAATTTGTTTTTTATAGGTAGCCGTTGCTTTTTCATAGTTGGGTTACGACAATAACGATTCGCTTGAAGGTGTGGTCTATTCAGGGCACCATGCTATGCCGTTATTGGTAGATGTTTTGCGGTTGTATGCAGCGGCTGATGAACGCTTTTATCATGGGCCCACCTTGCGGACAGCTTTTATAGACCCCAAAACAGGCGCGGTATTAGATGAACACGCGCCTCAGGCCTATCAGATCTTGGTTTAAGCGATAGTCGAGTTGTTTATTTTTTCTTAGAGAGAAGCGTCAGCGAAGCAAGTACAGAGTTTGTGACAAATGACGTTGTCATAACGTTTGGTCGTTTACAAAGCAGCGTTGTAGCAAAGGTCCCGGGTATCGCCGATAGAAGATAGCGTTTTTGTTTAGTTGCGGCGTAAAGAGAAAATGCCGCTATGTATCGTTGAAAAACCGCTACGCAAACAAGGGGTATCAGGGCAGACTCTACTGCGGTATTGAGATGATGATTTTGCACAGGCCAGAAGTTAAGCGCAAAAATTATTGCATCTAAAAATAGGGATGTTGGAAGAAATCGTGCTCCCACACTAAGGTCAAGGATATGGATTGGATTCTCTGAGCTTTTTGTAAGCCAGGGGAGGAGTTTTTTAAGTGTTTTATCGGTTAATTTAGTGAATTGATCGCCCGGCAATTCTTTTTCATAATTTATGGTTTTTTTCAATTTGACGCCTTTCCATCCATCGAGCAACCAGAGTGTAAACGCTCCTGCTGCGCAAAAGCCTCCAAGGCCCGCTGCGGCGGTACGTATTGTCTGGGCAATCGGAGAGGCTACGTCGATGAGCTTTGGGAGTGTTTGGTTTTGTTCGGCGCTTTGGATGAAGCGGCTCTGTGTGAGGCTATTGGTGAGGATGGATAAAGTTTGATCTGCTTGGATAGTCTGAGTGGTACCGACTAGTAGGCATAACAGTGCGTATAAAATCTTCATAGATCGTTTTATTGTGTAGAAAATGTATATATCGCAAATAAGTATTCGCCCATTCCAATGGAGTACTGGCGGTGCTTGCTGCCTAAGTAAACCGCAGCAGGAGCTAGTATTGTGTTTGCAATGAAGCAAAAATTAAAAGGAGCATCAAATGCAAAGTGGATGGCGTCAAGCCTTGCTATACTTGCTATAATAGCGATAGGTGTAAGCACGCCATTGAGCGCAGCATTTAAATACGGGTCTTGTGTTTGCCAGCTGCTGAGTGCTGTGGTACCAAGACCGAATAAAAGGGCGCTTAGGATGTGGGAGATTTTTTTGCGGTTCTTTTCTTTTATTTTAATTTTGGCTAGCATATTTTCAGTTGCTTCTGCTATTGGGTCTCCGTTGGCATGGTTTACTTCTCTCCATGCTAGAAAAGCCGCTGCTCCTACGATAAAGCTGCCAATACCTGCTAGTGAGATAAGGTTATCCTCTCTTGTTGGCGCAATGACACTAGAAACTTTGTGTAATGCCTGATTTTGCTTGATACCTTGAACCAAGCTGCTTTGAACGACAGTGTTTGTAAGGTTGGTTAAGGTTTGAGGTATTTGACCTGCCTGTGCTGTACCGACTAATAGGCATAACAATGTGTATAAATATTTCATGATGGCCCTTACCGATATTGTTCATTTACCAATGCGGATATTGATGCGAATAGTTCTACGGTTCCGACGGCATAGCGGTGTTTAGTGCTCAAGTATATGGAGGCAGGAGCAAAGGCTAAAGAAAGATTATGCTTGCTATAAACAGCCTTAAGTGCATCGGATCTAGTTATGCTTCCAAGGCAGGCAAAAGGTATAAGTGCGCTGCCAAGGGCAATGTTTGCGTAGTGATTTTTTAGTTCTAAACGGCCGAGTGCAATGGTGCCAAGTCCAAATAGGAGAGCGCTTGGGATGTTTTGTATTTTACGACGCGTTGTTTTGCTTACCCCAGTTTTTTCCAAGGTTTTATCAGTGACCGATGTTATTGCGTCTATATATTCATCTGTGTCCTGCTCCTTGCTTGTGCACATAAAAGCCAAAAAAGTTCCTGTTCCTGCGCAAAATCCGCCAAGAGCTGCTGCAGTAGATAGGGTTTTATCTGTTATTGGCGAAGTTGAAATTTTTTGAAACGTTGAGTTTTGCGTAATACCTTGAACCAATCTACTTTGAACGACAGTGTTTGTGAGGTTGGTTAAGGTTTGAGGTATTTGACCAGCCTGTGCCGTACCAACCAATAGGCATAACAATGTGTATAAATATTTCATGACGTCCTTTTAATTTATTGAGATGGTTTTTAAAAATCGATACATTCCATAATAAGTCAATAAGTCTTTTTGTCAATTTGTTTTTTGTGTTTGAAAATGGCGCTTTAATTCTTTTGCGAGGAGCGCGGGGTTTTCTTCGATATCTTTTTGTCGCAACAGAGAAAATAGCTGCCCGTGTTCAGCTACAAGAGCGCGCGCATTATCAAGTTGGTGATCATTAACTGCAGTCTCAAGTGGAATAATGATTGTTGGTAGACTAAAAAATAAGAGTTCGAATATGCTCCCCGCACCAGCACGTGAGATGCAAATATTTGCAGCACGGTAGATATATTCGATATCTGAACGAAACGCAAATATTAGCGCGGGGATATTGAGCTTCTGATAGTACAGCTTTACTGCACTGACATCTTCAGCGCCCGTTTGTTGGATGATGAAGAGGTCTTTTTCTTGTTTTAATTCGTCAATCACATCGGGTAGATGCGTATTAAAAAAATGCGATCCTTGTGAGCCACCAATAATGGCGATCACATACGCGTTTGCGTCTATACCGAGGTAGGCTCTTGCCGTATCTTTTGAATGGTGATCCTTGGACGTAAATCGAATAGGGTAGGGCGCATGTATGGTTTTGGAGGGGAATAAAAACTGTTTTTGTGCACATGCAAAAGGGCATTTGGTTGTTGTAGCAAAGTTGTGTACGAGTCGGGCCGCACTGCCTGGTACGGCATTAAGTTCGTATAAAGTCACCGGAATGCCTACAGCCCAGGATGCACCAGTTAAGGGAAGCGCAATGTAGCCTCCCGTTGTTATGGTTTCTTTGGCCTGATTGCGTATTAGTTGTATGTATGCGCGACCTGTGGTCATGAGCATTTTGAGAAGGTACCAGGCAAGATGAGCGTATCGGGTACGTGGAATGTTATTCAGAGGATATGCGATGTGCCGATCGACTTCTGGCCGATTGGTAAGCAGTTGGAAGTCGAGTGGGCTGTTAGGTGAGAAAAAAAGCGTTGTAACTGCGGTATTGTTGCGTTTGTCTTGCGCGGCGATTGCGCGTGCGGGCACAATGTGTCCTCCAGACCTTCCTGCGGCAAAAGCTAAAACGTGTGTTTGGTTTGCTTGCCGGTTGCTTACCCAAAAGTAAAGCGCTTGTAGGAGAAAGAACCCAACAGCTATCGTGCCAGAATAGATAGTAAACGTAAGCAGGTATTTGACTGTTTTTTTCATGTGACGCAGTTGGCAAAAAATGTACGGAGCGCACTTTTGAGTTCGTTGCTTTGCACGCGAGTTAGCACCTGCTCATGATGAGGAGAAAGCTGTTTTTTTTCTTTCTTTTGCGGTGTTGCGGCGGTTTTTGCTTGCGTTACGGTTTCTTTTTTTTGTACACAAATAAAGCGTAAGTTGGTGATGGGCGTTTCACCAAAATTGTTTTGAATAGCTTCCAGGATTGTTGGTGCGAGCATAAATAGCTCGTGCATCCAATGAGGATCATACACACCAATAACGAGGCAATCACGCTGTACTTTTTCAATACGCATCTGTTCGTGCAGTGGTCCAACGATATGGGGCCATTGACTCAAAAGTTTGGCTTGCCAACCCTGTTCCGGGAGTGTGGCACGAAGGATGTCGCCAATTGATGAAACGGCCATGATTATGCCCTCCGTCCTTGATGATAGCGATCTGATTACTCTCTAAGTGTAGAAAAAAAATATTGCCCAGGCTACCTAAAACACGGTTAATGTACGAGTGGCAATCTATGCATGTTGAAGGTTTGCAATAGTGCAAGAAAGTAGCCAAATTGACAAATTATAAAAGTTTTTTAAAATGGTTAGCATATAGGTGCCAGATAAAAACGAAGTCTTTGGGGGGTTTTTGTGGGAAATATAATCGTTAGAAAATACCTTTGTGTTTTATGCATAGGTCTTGGTGTGCTCTTGAGCACAAAACAGGTGTTTGCTAGTGCACCGCAGAAGCAGGTGAGTTGGGAAGCTTGTAGGTCTTATGTTTTTAATTTTTTTCTAGGCCGTACTGCAAGAAATGTCGAATTTTGTGCTTGGTATGACCCATTTAAGCTGTTCTTGGTTATTGCGTATCACCCGACTTTTCACTCGATACAACAATCAATAAAAGAAGCCTGCGATAGAAAATCGCTTACGTTTGAAAAGCTTCTGCAGGATCTCTATTGTCATTGGGGCGAAATTTCTCACACGACTGTTTTAAACGACAAAAATGAAGAGTTTGTTTGTAAGAACCTTAATAGTCTGGTTAAGAAGCTAAAAAGCGTTTTTGATTTGTCTTCGCAACTAATTACTATTTATGACCTGCATGATTTTCAAATGCTTAATTTAACTAATCCGGAAGATCCATCACCCCTTTTCCTTCAGCTTTGCTGTTACGAGACAGCGGATGTTTTAAATGAGCACAGGGAAGCAATTTTGAAAAATCCGGATCTGTACAAGAAGCAGATTGATAACGTAGGGTCTTGCGGTACCTGGTATCTGGTCAACAGCGATGATCCAGAGAGGGACAAGGCGGTTGTTGTGACGGCCAAAGAGCGTGCCTCAAAGAAACAAGAATTTTGTACAGCAATAGAATCGTTTGTTGAGCAAGAGCAAAAACGTGCCCAAGCCTTTGCGGCACTTAAAAAGAAGTTTGTTGTTTCTTTGACCTGTGCAGGGAGTTTAGGAGTCCTCGGCTTACTTGCTTGGCGGTATTGGCCACGTTCTGCGCAAATTGCAAGTGGGCGATCACTTTTGCAAGGCAGTACTGATACTCAGATATATCGTTCGCCAAAAGAGCTTGCTGCTGCCGGGCATCGGGAGCTTTTGGGCAAAGTAGAGTAACACCTTAAGTACTTTTTTTGCTTCAAGGTTTCCTTCTATTTCTTTTGCGTGCCAGTGGGCGATGAGTGAATCCAAAAGTCGTGCGCTTTGAATATCATCAATATCTTGTTTTGATAAAAGTTCATGCAATTCTACAAATGAACCAATAGGCATCTTGGTAAAAAAGAGAAAGACCAGATGTGTTTCTTGATGTACTTCATGCTCTGTGAGCTCTTGGTGCATAAGGCGGGAGCGTATGGTCGGTAAGATCTGCTGTTCATTGGTGGTGGTTAGGATAAAAAATACATTATGTGGCGGTTCCTCTAGGACTTTGAGCAGGCTATTAGCCGCCTGTTCTTGCAAGAGTTCCGCATTAGTAATAACAAAAAGCAGCGGCTTTAGCTGCTGTTGTTTGGTTTCTGCGAGCAGTGCTTCGAGCTCACTTTTTTTGTAGACTCGTTTTTCTGGGGCTATCCAACGGATTTGGGGATGTAGCTTGTTGACAATGCGTTCCTGCTCAGCACGAGAACTTGCTATGTCCAGAAGCTTGATAATGATGGTAGCGAGCGCTGCTGGGATATTAGTTTGTGGTGGGACGCGGTACAAGTATGCGGCGCGTTGATAGTGCATTGACTTTACCTGCCTGAATTTTCGAGAATGTGGTGGTAGATGATGGAAACAATTTCTTGGGGTGGTTTTGTGCCATCAACAGAGAGCCGCGTTGAAGAGGCCGTAGCAAAAAGTGTATCAAAACCAGATTTTACTCGTTCAAGAAATGCATTTTGTTCTTCAAACCTTGTGCGTTGTTCATTACGTTTGGTGATGCGCATGAGTGCTTCTTCTGTCGTAAGTTTTAGGTACACCGTCAGGTTAGGACGTATCGATCCGAGCGCCCAGGCGTTGACTAGTGCAATGCGTTCACTACAAAGCCCGCGTCCGTATCCCTGGTATGCTAGCGAAGAGTCAGCCATGCGGTCAGAAATAACGATTTCGCCGCGTTCTAACGCAGGGCGAACAATTTCTTGAACGTGTTGAGCACGGTCCGCAGCAAAGAGTAAGTATTCTGCAAGTGGTTCTAGATTTTCTTTGGTGGTGTTTACGAGTGTACGTAGGGTGCTGCCAATGCATGAATCTCCCGGTTCCTTGGTTTGTAAGACCTTAAAGCCTTTTTGGCGAAGCTTGGTTGTTAGCAGGTTACTAGTAGTTGTTTTACCTGCTCCATCAAGTCCTTCGAGGACTAGTAAAAAACCTTTAGAAAATCTGTTCATAAACACTGCTACGCTTTTTTAGACTAACCACAAATACCGGTACATTATCTGGGTTAGGGTATCATGGAAGAGAAGAAAAAGCGATTTGAGGCGATGCGGGCACCATTGCACCGCGATGGCAAATTTATACACCCAAGAGAGCTTTTAAAGCGTGCTGCTATATTGTGGCCTGAGCGGGAAGCGCTAATTTGTGGGGATGAACGTGTTTCGTTTGAACAATTGTTTTGGCGTGCGTGTGTTGTTGCAACGGCGCTACTTGATCGGGGACTTGTTCGTGGAGCTCGCGTACTTGTCTTTTATGAAAACAGCATTGATTTTTATGTTGCATATCATGCAGCGTGGCTAGCCGGTGCAGTTGTGGTGCCACTAAATTCATTTTTGCAGGAAGATGAACTTGTGCACATTGTGCACGATGCACGACCGGATTATGCCTTTGTTTCGTCTTCGTTGCACGATCGTTTTGTTCGTGCGGCGCCAGATATTAAAACGCTTGCTGTTGAAGAGCTTTTGACATTCGGGATTTGTCATGAGGAACTTTTTGTTCAACACAAAGATGCAGGAGATTCGCTTGCAGTTCTTTTGTACACCTCCGGTACGACCGGTGTACCAAAGGGTGTTATGCTCAGTGGGGCTGGCCTTTTAACCAATGCGTTACAAGCAGCAACAACGCTTGAGCTTGGTGAACATGAACGTGTTCTTGCTGCGCTTCCGCTTTTCCATAGTTATATGCAGAATACCTGCGTGTGGTCGCCTTTGTTGGTAGGCGCAACGGTGATAGTTGTCCCTAAAATTACTCGCAAAGCCCTTTTGAAAGGGTTTGGCGAACGTCCAACAGCGGTACTTGGTATCCCGCAGCTCTTTGGTCTTTTGTGCCGTATGCGTGACTTTGATTTTTCGACGGTTACCCTCTGTTTTTGTGGGGGTGATGCATTGCATGCACCTATTAAGCGTGCTTTTGAACTGGTGTATGGGAGGCGGCTCTCTAATGGGTATGGATTAACCGAGATGGGTCCGTTGATAGCGGTTAATCTTTTTGATGGGGAAACGCCTGAATATTGTGTCGGTGAGCCGGTTTATGGAGTTGCAATTCAAATTCGTGCTGAAGATGGGCATGCGTTAGCAACAGAAGAAGTTGGTGAAGTTTGGGTGCATGGTGAAAACGTTATGATGGGGTATTATCAAGCACCTGAGGCCACCAATGCTATTCTTCAGGATGGTTGGCTGAATACTGGGGACTTGGGTTGGTGTACTGCGCGCGGTGAGTTAGTGATCAGTGGGCGCTCCAAGGATTTAATAATCAACAAAGGGATCAATATCTACCCTCAGGAGGTTGAGGCGGTTATTTCGCGCTACCCAGGTGTTTTACAGGTTGCTGTTGTAGGCGTTGTTGTTGATGATGAAGAGGTGCCGGTCGCTTTTGTTATGAGTGAGGATGAAACATTGCTTTCTGGGGTCGCTTCTGTACATCTTAGTTCATACTGCCAACAACACCTTGCCTTTTACAAAACGCCTCGTTGGTT
>Ga0209417_1002729_pt1 | contig 25905 bp, 16 predicted proteins | sample RifGroF2_FD_184002 | JGI IMG/M metagenome (GOLD analysis project Ga0209417, IMG submission 184002) | Groundwater microbial communities from Rifle, Colorado, USA - Groundwater F2 (SPAdes) (version 2) | ecosystem: Environmental > Aquatic > Deep subsurface > Groundwater | place: Rifle, Colorado... | reverse complement strand
ATATTGTGAGGAAACTCTGCCTCTGGTTCAAAATGTATTCTGGCAATTGCTTTTTTACATTTGAGGCAAAAAACGGTCATACAAAATCAGGCATAAACATAGGATAAATTGTTAGTTCTCCATTATCAATTATAAATTGCTTTCCAATTGAAGTTTTTACTCCAACTATTGCTTCTGCTGTTTCAAAACATCCATATTGGTCTGACACAGTTACAGTGTAAGTTGTATTGGATAAAGGTTTTATTGTGATGGATTGTTCTGTTTCCGAATTACTCCATAAATAGTTTGTGCCACCAGTGGCTGTTATTATTGCAGAATCACCTTCATTTATTGTTATATCTGATGATATTCCTGCTCGAATAGTTGAGTACGTGCTAACTACTTCATTGGTGATAACAGGGTCATTAAAATCGAAAAATATGCCTGCTTTATTTTTTATTTCTGTACATTCCCTAATGGTGTCGTATAGTTTTACAGTATAGATTACATATCCATTGCTACCTTTACTGTCCACATTGCTATCTGGAAGCATTATGTCGAAGTGTTTAAATAAGACAACGCCGTTACTATCAATAGATGTAACCACATCATGGCTTGATGCAATAAGTTCAAGTGTGCTCTTGTCAATATTTTTATCTAATGAATCTGCTATAATTACAGTCCATGCAGTGTCGTTACCAGTATTCTGAAAACGAACCATATATTCAATTTCTTTATCAAAGCCTACGTATTTTTTATTTATCATCTGTGTCCAACGTGCATTTTTATCATTAGGATCTACAGCTCCAACAATTCGCCCAATTAAAGTGTCACAATTATTTTTAGTAACCATGTTTTTCATAAAATATAGGTCTTGCATGCAGGCTTGAAGTACTGTATTTTTGCCAATATTGTTTGTTTTCACATAAAATGGCATAATGAAAGTTTTAGATTCAAAAACATTAATCGTATCAATAAAAAATGTAACAGAACCAGGCCCTTCAGTAATATTTTTGCATTTGTCACATCTTAAATATTTGATAAAGTTTGTATCATATGATATAGTTAAGTAACCAGATCCCATTACAGTTCCTTTATTTTGAACATATATTGCAAGCTCTTCTTCCCTTCCTGTGTGAAATACATTCCGATTGGTATAGATGTATACAGACAAATCAGAGAATTTTTCCTTTGCTTTAAGTCCAAACATAACATTATTAGAGTTTCCAGTATCACTAAAGTTGAGATTAAATGAAGCTTGACTAGTGGATAATTCCCAAATACTATTTTCTCCCAAATCTAAAGATACTTCACTATTTGTCTTGTAAGGATTGGATATAAACTTGCCATAATTATCTGTAATAGCATATCCATTCGGATTGATTTTAATTTTTATATTTTTCAGTCCCTTCTCAAAATAATCAAACTGCTGATTTTCATTGCAATCAAAATAAACAGTTCCATTAACTGAGCAATCATCAATAACCTTAACATAAACACTATCCATTGCATAATTACAAGCATTTGTATCGGTAACCGTAACATAATAATACGAAGATTTAACTGCAATACCTTTTACATTTGAGGTACGACTCCCTTCTGACCATTCATAAATATAGCCACTATCCACTTCAAGTTCAAAAGGCGTATTCTTGTATAATAAACGAGATTTAGAAATATTGATATCTTTAGTTAATGTTGCATTCTTATCTATTACATTAACTTCAACCGAATCTACTATTTGCAGAGTGTCATTAAAAGTCCCTGTAACGTAATATTTAGTTGTAATTGTAGGAGAAACTATAATTTCGCTCCCCTTCATACCATTACTCCAAATATAATTATCATCTTTTGATATATCTTTTACATATAGTTTTGTTTCTTGACCTTTACATATAGTTTTGTCATCCCCTACATCAGCTAGGCCAAAAATATTAGGAAAATCTCTCCATTGATCTGCTTCTTTGTAAAGTTCTTTACTTGACATTGGAACATATAAAGGTATTGTCTTAGGAACCCCAGCAAAAACATATTCTCCTACGATTGGAGGTATTTTAGCATAGCAAGTAAAAGAAGTTAAACTTGTACAATTATAAAAAGCATGTTCTTTAATTTCTTGAATAGAATTAGGGATTTCTATAAAAGTTAAACTTGTACAATTATAAAAAGTATAAGCTTTAATTAATGTAACAGTATTAGGAATGTCTACGTAAGTTAAACTCGTACAATAATAAAAAGCAAAAGATTCAAATGATGTAACAGAATGAGGTATAGTTATCGAAGTTTTAGCACATGGACATTGTTTTAAAATTGTTATATCCTTATTATATAATACTCCATCTATGGAGGTGTAATTAGGATTATCAGTCGCTACATTAATGGAAGTCAAACTTGTACAATTTGAGAATGCCCTATATCCAATGGATGTAACAGAATTAGGAATATTCACAGAAATTAAACTTATACAATTTACAAAAGCACTATATCCAATTAATGTAACAGAATTAGGAATATCTACAGAAGTTAAACCTCTACATTCTTGAAAGGCACTAACTCCTATAGATGTAACAGAATTAGGTATAGTAATAGAACTTATATATGAACAACCATAAAAAGCACTATTCCCTATTGATGTAACAGAATTAGGTATAGTAACAGCATTTAAATGACAAGAATTAAAAGCATTCTTCCCTATTGATGTAACAGAATAATTTTTACTATTGTAAATAACGGAACTAGGGATAACAACACCTCCGTGATATGTTGGTATGTATATTGATGCATCATAAGTTACCTCTACAGTATTTGTAGATGTAATATTATAATAAATCCCATCAACAGTGAATTTTTGCGCTATTAATATGTTTGTAGAAATAAGAGCTATTAGTAAAAAGGCGAAAAATTGCTTCATAATAATTATATAAAAGAATCAACATAAAGACATTCTTTCTATAAAAAGGTTGCCAAAAAATAAAATATTTTTCAATTCTCGATTATATTATTAACAATCAATTAATTATACAAAACACTGATTATAAGTGTCAAAAAATCTATTACTGTACATGAAAGGTACATGAAAGGTACTATAACAGTACATAAAAAGTACTATAAAGGTGTTTTGCCCTAAATTTAGTTGTGAAATCCCTTTTTATTTAATAATTATTCATAAATATTACTATTTTTGTAGCAAACAAATGAAATAATAGAAATGAATAATACGTATTCTAAACGAAACTTAATCTTAATATTGATATTAATGAATTTGCTATTTTTTTCATGTAAAAAAGAAAAAGTAATTAATCCAATTCCTGAACCAAAACCAATATTACCTAACATTAAAGAAGATGAAATAATAACAATTCCTGTTATTTTTCATATTATTCATAATGGAGAAAATGTAGGAAAGGGTAATAATGTTAGCTACAGTATAATAAAAAAACAACTGCAAGACTTAAACAACACTTTTAGAAATATTGTAAAAACAAGTATTGACATAAAAATAGAATTCAAGCTTGCTATTATAAACCCTCAAAATGATACTCTCACTGAATCTGGCGTCGAACGAATTTACAATGAAGAAACCATGTTTAATTACAACGATTTATTTGATAAAAATAAATGCGAATTTGTTTATAAATCTATGTGGGACGTAAACAAATACATAAATATATGGATTGCTCCAATAGAAAACCGAACCTCTGCTGCAACTCTTCCATATACATCATCTTATAATTATTTAACTGGTTTAAAAGTACTTGATGATTACTGGTTTAATAAACAACCATTATACACTGACGGAATTGTGCTTAATACCGAAGTTATTAGGGAAGAGTATTTATACAATAAATCTTATTATACTTTAACTCATGAAATGGGCCATTATTTTGGATTATTTCATGTATTTAATGATAATGATTGCGTTGAGGATGATTATTGTGAAGATACTTATCATTACAACAGAAGTCTTTATGATTATAGCATGCAATATAAAAGACTCACATGTTCAGGATTATTAATATATGCAGATAATTTTATGGATTACGATTATTGCTATAATTACAAGTTTACTCAAAATCAATACGAACGCATGAGAAATGTAGCAGCGTTTTCACCATATAGAGGAATCCTTAGATTTTCTAAATCAAAAAGTAATAATAAAACTAAAAAAATAATTCCTAAGCCAGAAATAATAATATAAATCAATACAAACATAATAATTACACGCCCCTTATTCTTGTCCTACTCTGCACTAAAGTCAAACAAAGCAATTATGTCGTTTAAATATACATATAATGATAATTCAACAAAATTATAAAAACGTTGCCTCTGAAAATAAAACAACAATTAGAAGTTGTTTATAATAATGTTAAAAAAAAATACAAAATATTATCGCGAATTAAAAAAAATCGTATTATTGCAATCGAATAAATATTTTATATTCATAAAATTCCACCATAATATTTCATAATAATATTTTTCAAATACATAAATTGAACTATTACTCAATTAAAATAAGGCATGTACGATTTTAAAGACTTAGAAAGCAAATCTATTAATGAGTTAAAAGATTTAGCAAAGCAATTTAATATACCTAATATCAGCAGATTGAAAAAACAACTTTTAATAGAAGCAATTATACAAAAAGCTGAAATTGAAAAACATCCCAATGTTAATTTATCTAAAGAAAAATCGGAAAAAATAGTAGATATTAAGGTTAATGATAATGATAAAAACGAGGGAAAACAACAACCTGTTTTTGCAAAAGTATCAGAAGAAAAAACAAAAAACGTTATTCAATTAAAAATTAACGTAGAAAAACAGGATGATATATCTGAACAAAATATAGAAAAAACAATCGACGAAATAGACGCTAATAAACAAAAACGTATAAGAATAAAAAGAGAATTGGCTCCAATTGCATCTTCTGATTCAGAAAAAAATAATAAACAAGAAAATAATAAATTTGTTTCCAAAGAAGCGGAAGAAATAAAAGTAATACAAAAAAAAGAATTTAAAGACAATGAGGTAAAAGAAAACAAACTTCAAAACTTTAAAACTTCTAATAAAGAATTTATTGACGAACTAAAAAGAATTGACGCAGTAATTACAGATATCCAACACGAAGATAACAACATTGAACCTGACATAAAAACAGAAGAAAAAGTAATATACTCTGGATATAACAAAGAAAATATAGAAAACGAAACCAAAAACACTGAGAAAACTCAATCAATAAATAAAGAAAACTCTCAACAAAAAACTGAAAACAACCCAGATGCTCAAAATAATGACGCAAACAAGCAAAATACTTATAACAAGCCTAAAGATAATAAGCAAAACTTTAAATATCCACCAGAACAAAACAAAAAATTTAATCAGGATAAAAGAACTCAACAAGAATACTATAACCAAGCAGTTACAGAACTTGACGGATTAATTAGCGCAGAAGGTGTTTTAGAAATAATTACTGACGGATTTGGATTCCTGCGTTCCTCAGATTATAACTATTTAAATTCGCCTGATGATGTTTACGTTTCTGTTTCTCAAATAAAATTATTTGGACTAAAAACTGGAGATACAGTTAAAGGAACTATAAGACCTCCTCGTGATAATGAAAAATACTTTCCTCTTATTAAAATAGAATCAATTAATGGTAGAGAACCTTCGTTTATAAGAGATCGTATACATTTTGATTACTTAACTCCTCTTTTTCCTGAAGAAAAGTTTGATTTATCTTCACACAAAAATTGCCCTTTATCTACAAGAATTATAGACTTGTTTACACCTATAGGAAAAGGACAGAGAGGGTTAATTGTTTCTCAACCAAAAACAGGAAAAACTACAATATTAAAAGACTTAGCTAATGCAATTGCAGCAAACCATCCTGAAGTGTATTTAATTGTTCTTCTTATTGACGAAAGACCTGAAGAGGTTACGGATATGGCAAGAAGTGTTAATGCTGAAGTTGTTGCTTCCACTTTTGACGAACCTGCCGAAAGACATGTTCGAGTTGCCAATATAGTATTAGAAAAAGCCAAAAGAATGGTTGAATGTGGTCATGATGTTGTTATTCTTCTAGACTCTATAACCAGACTCGCCCGTGCATACAACACAGTATCTCCTGCTTCTGGAAAAGTATTATCTGGTGGGGTAGATGCCAATGCATTACAAAAACCTAAAAGATTCTTTGGTGCTGCCAGAAATATAGAAAATGGAGGTTCGCTTACCATTATATCTACTGCTCTAACTGAAACAGGATCTAAAATGGATGAAGTAATATTTGAAGAATTTAAAGGAACAGGAAATATGGAACTACAACTTGACCGAAAACTGTCAAATAGACGTATCTATCCTGCTATTGATATCATTGCTTCTTCTACAAGACGTGAAGAATTATTAATAAGTAAAACTACTCTTCAAAGAACTTGGATTCTTAGAAATATGCTTGCAGACAGAACTCCTGTGGAAGCAATGGAGTTTCTTATTGACAAAATAAAATTCTCTAAAACAAATGAGGATTTTTTAAACTCCATGAATGGATAAAAATAGATATTTTTGGGAAACAAATAGACCGTTTAATTCATATTCAGAATATTGTAAAAAAAAATATGGAACTAGGTTACAAAAAGTTTCTATAGATGCTGGATTTACTTGCCCTAATAGAGATGGAAGTAAAGGATTTAATGGATGTATATATTGTAATAACAAAGCATTTAATCCTTCTTATTGTGATGCAAATATTGACATAAAAACACAAATTGACGAAGGAATTACATTTCATAAAGTAAGATATAGAAAAGCCGAAAAATATATAGCATATTTTCAAACATACTCAAATACTTATAGTTCCTTAGAAAACCTTAAACATTTATACAACCAAGCTCTTCAACATCCAATGATTTCTGGTATTACTATAGCAACAAGACCTGATTGTATAAATACAGAAATACTAAACGTATTAAAAGAAATAGAACAACAAAATTACATTGTTAACTTAGAAATAGGAATAGAAGCATGTGATAATAAAACATTAAAAGAAATTAATCGTGGACATACTTTTGAAGATACTATAAAAGCTCTATATATTATAAAAGATTTCGAAATTCCAGTTTGTGCTCACTTGATATTTGGACTACCATATCAAACAAAAGAATCAATGATGCAACAAGCTGAAATAATTTCAAAATTACCAATAAATTCTATCAAATTTCACCAACTGCAAATAATTAAGGACACATTCTTAGCCAAAGATTATATCGAAAATCCCTGCAAATATCACTTATTTGAACTTGACGAATATATTCAATTTATAATTGAATTCCTCGAAAAATTAAACCCAAATATTGTTATAGAAAGATTAACAGGCGAAGTCCCTCCTCGTTTTTTTGCCATACCAAACAAATGGGGTTTGCTTCGAAACTATCAACTAATAAATATTATAGAAAAAGAAATGTTACTCAAAAACTCATTCCAAGGAAAATACATCTAAAAAAAATAGAAATAATTTATAAAAATTTCGTAGGTTTGCTAACTAAAATATTTAATATAATAACAAAAGAATTCCACCAAATTGCCTAAAAATATAATTAAATACTATTTAATTTTCTTTTTCTTGTTTGGAGCTATTGAAACTTATGCTCAATCAAAAAACAAATTAGAAGCCAATAAAAATCAAATAGAAAAGGATATTAAATATATTAACAGACTGCTCAACGAAACAAAAAAAAATAAACAAGTTTCTTTAGGAGAACTATTGCTGTTAAACACTCAAATTAGTAGCAGAGAAAAGTTAATGAATAATATAAATTATGAAATTGGGATAATAGAAAGAACAATAATAATAAATATTAAAGAAATAAAAAACCTAGAAGATCAATTAAATAAACTCAAAGAAGAATATAAAAAAATATTAGAATATTCTTTAATGACTCGAAATTCCTATAATAAAATAGTCTTTCTTTTTTCTTCAAAAAGTTTTTATCAAGCATTTAAAAGACTAAAATACATGCAATCTTATTCTGAATATAGAATAAAACAAGCAGAACTAATTAAACAAACTCAAACAAAACTAACTAACAAAATAAATGAACTAACTAATAAAAAAACCGAAAAAAAATCTCTTTTAAATCAAAATGAACAAGAAAAAATAAAATTAGACAGAGTTAAAGTTGATAAAAATAACGCAATAAAATCACTCCAAAAAAAGGAAAAAGAATTAATTGCTTCATTAAAAGAAAAAGAAAAAAATGCAAGAGCATTACAAAAAGCAATAGAAAAAATAATAGCCGATGAAATGGCTAAAGCAGAAAAAGAAAGAAAGCTAAGAGAATCAAAAAAAGAAAAAGAAACTGGAACAAAAGCACCTGATGTTAAAAAATCAGAGAAAAATTTAATTAGCTATAGTATGACTCCTGAAGAAACTATATTTTCTACAAATTTTGCAAAAAACAAAGGATCTTTACCTTGGCCTGTAGAAAAGGGAGTTATAACCAGTAGCTTTGGAGAACATTCGCATCCAGTATTAAAAGATGTAAAAACAATGAACAATGGTATTGATATAGGAACTTCAAATGGAACTGAGGCTAGAGCTGTTTTTGAAGGAAAGGTTTCTGGAGTTATAATGATTCCTGGTGCGAATAAAGCTGTAATAATTCGTCATGGAAACTATCTCTCTGTTTATTCTAACTTAAAGGATGTTTATGTAAAAATGGGAGATAACGTTAAAATAAAGCAAAATATTGGAAAAGTATTTTTTGATGAAGAAAACTCAAAAACAGAATTACACTTTGAAATCTGGAAAGATAATATTAGATTGAACCCTGCTCACTGGATCGCAAGATAATATACAAATGATTAGACTATTTAATACAAAAGGAATTGTTATTGCTCAGTATAGACTAAATGACAGAAATGTTATTTACAAAATATATACTCGCATGTTTGGACTACAATCATATATACTAACAAAAGGATCCACACTTCACACAAACATATTGCAACCATTAAATATTGTTGATCTAGTCGTAACTAGGCGTCAAAATACTAATTTTCAACAAATAAAAGAAATAAAGGCAGAGGTATTATACAACTCTATTCCGTATAGTGAGCTAAAAAGAACTATTATGTTATTTCTGTCTGAGGTTCTTTGTAAATCAATAAAAGATTCTGATAATGACACATTTCTTTTTGATTATATATCTGATTCTTTAGTTTCTTTCGATAAAGAAAATGAGGGGTTTATTAATTTTCACTTAATATTCCTTATTCATCTAACTAAATTTCTAGGATTTTTTCCTTTAAATAATTATTCAAAAGACACTTGCATATTTGACATCTCAGCAGGTCTTTTTGTTTCTAAAATTTCAAATCATTCAGTATATATCGGGGGCGTAGAAGCTTCTTTGTTGAGCACTATAATAGAATTAGATAGTTGCGACACTTGTATTCAATTAAATATTAATAACAAAGAAAGAAAAAATATCCTATATGCTATATTGCAATACTACAAACTGCATATTATGGGAAATATGAATATAAATTCACGACAAATTCTTGAAGAAATATTAAATTGACAAATAGTAAATGCTAAAGTATTTTAACAAATATTGCAAATTAGAAACAGCTGTATTTTACAATATATTTCTATCTTTATTTTTTATTACTTTTAGTAGAATTCTTATTTATTTTTTTAATCCAAGCCTATTCTCAATCAAAAGTATTTATGATTTTTTTGCTATTGTTTTTTACGGTCTTCGTTTTGATATATCTTCATTATTTATAATTAACATCTTATATATTCTTATATTAGTTCAACCATTTGATGTAAATAAAACTTTAAAAAAAATATTAACCTTTTTTGCTTTTTTACTACCTAATATTTTGGGGATAATATTCAACATTATTGATTTAATATATATACGCTTCACATTAAAACGAACAACCGCAGATGTATTTTCTTTTATAGGAACATTAAAAAATGAATTAGGGGACTTAATATTGTCTTTTATTGCAGATTATTCTTTGCCATTTATTATTGGAATAACATTAATAATCTTATTTATTGTTGCTCATGTATATATAAACAAATATGCACAAACTCTAAAGATTAAAATAAAGCATAAGATTATCCTATTTTTTTTAATTTCAATTATTGAAATAATAGGAATAAGAGGAGGATTACAATTAAAACCTATAACTATAATTACAGCTTCTAAGTACGTAAGTATAGAAAATATACCTATGATAACAAACACCCCTTTTACAATAATTAAAACATTAAATAATCAAAATCTGAAAGTGCTAAAATTCTTTCCTGAAAATAAATTAAAAAAAATATTTAATACCAGAAAAGAAGGAAAAGAAGGAAGTATAAAAAATTACAATATTGTTATTATTATATTGGAGAGCTTTTCTGATAAATATATAGGCTTCGAAAATAATGATTTCGAAAATAGTTGTACTCATTTTTTTGACTCTTTATGTCAAAATGGTATGTATTTTCAAAATAATTATGCTAATGGCAAAAAGTCTATAGAAGCTTTACCTGCTATAATATCAGGAATCCCATCATTACAAAATGTACCATTTATAAATTCAGCATATTCCACAAATAAAACTGAAAGCATAATCAATGTACTAAAAAAAATTGGATACAAGTCTGCTTTCTACCATGGAGGAAGCAATGGAACTATGGGATTTGATGGATTTACTAGTATAGCCGGATTTGATAAATACTATGGAAGAAACGAATATAACAATGATATAGATTTTGATGGCAAATGGGGTATATTTGACCACAAATTCTATGAATTTTATGCAAAACATTTTATAAATAATAAATCTCCTTTTATTGATGTATTTTTTTCCCTCTCTTCACATCATCCTTATACTATACATCCTAAATACGAAAACGTAATTCCTAAAAATAAAACAAAAGTAGAAAGAGCTATCATTTATGCAGATATGTCTTTAAGGCATTTTTTTAATTTAGTAAAGAAATCTAAAAATTTTGAAAATACAATTTTCATTATTACTGCGGACCATACGTCTGAAGAAATATTAAGCGAAAAAGACGCATATTCAATTCCTTTATTGGTATATAATAAGAAACTTTTCTGTAGTAGTGTTTCAAAACATATATCTCAACAAATAGATATAAAACCTTTAATTCTTAATTTAATTAATTATAACAAACCTTACTATTCTTTAGGAAATAACCCTTTGGACACAAGTATTAATTCCTTTGCTGTTTACTATAAATCAGGTTTATATAATTGTGTTTTTAAAGATGCTTGCTACAAATTTAATGAAGATGATTTATTGATAAATGGAGTAAAATCAAAAAATAACGAAGAAATATTCAAAGCATTTATTCAAACTTACACTTCTGAAATGATAAATAATAAAATGTCCTTAGACTAAATTTTTAATTATTGATTGAGCAATATCTCTAAATTCTTCATTTGTAAATTTCAATTTAGATTTACTAAAATCCATATCTGTAATATTATTTATTGGAATAAGATGAACATGCGCATGAGGAACCTCTAAACCTATAACAGTTATCCCAATGCGTTTACATACAATGGACTTTTCTATAGCAAATGCAATATTTTTAGCAAAAGGAAGAATCCCTGCTAATATATTATTTTCTAAATCAAATATATAATCAGTTTGTCTTTTTGGAATAACTAAAGTATGCCCTTTTGCTAAAGGGTTTATATCTAAAAATGCTAAAAAATGTTCATTTTCTGCTACTTTATAACAAGGCATTTCACCTTTAACAATTTTTGAAAATATTGTCTCCATACTTTTTACTTAGATATTTCCAGTATTTTTAATTTTATAATACCCGCAGGAACTGTAACTTCAACAATGTCATTAACTTTTTTACCAATTATTGATTTTACTATTGGAGTATTTATTGAAATCTTACCTTCTTTTAAATCTGCTTCATTTTCAGAAACAATTGTATAAAGCATTTCTGTATTAGTGTTAATATTTTTTAACCTAACTTTTGATAATAAAGATACTTTTGATGTATCTATCTTTGATTTATCAACTATTCTGGCATTGTTTAACACTTCTTGTAATTTTGAGATTCTAAGTTCAAGTAATGCTTGTGCATTCTTTGCTTCGTCATATTCCGCATTTTCAGATAAGTCTCCTTTGTCCCTTGCATCCGCTATTTGGCTAGATATAGAAGGTCTTTCAACTGTAACTAGTTGATGAAATTCTTCTTTAAGCTTTTGCAACCCTTCTTCTGTATAATAACTTAATTTTGCCATAATTATTTAATTATTATTCTGTTAAAAAAATATAAAAAAGACCTTTTTGTAAAAAAGGTCTTTTTTACAAAATTAGAAAAAAATACTTTATAAGAAATTTTTTTTTATAGATTAATTCTACATCCAAAACTATGACAACCACCAAAATGACGTGTTGCAATATAAGAGTAATCAATTGATATTGATGATTCACTATCTTTCTTAAATGGCATTTCTACTGTTAATCCTGTACTAGGTCCTTTAAATACAGACTCCGTAGCTTCTTTATCAAAAATATTTTTTTCTCCCATATATCCCGCTCTTAACATAAACATTCCTAAATACCTATATTCAAGTCCTGCCATATATTGATCATTAGAAAATGAGTTTGAGGTGAAATTTGCTGCTGCTGTAAGTTTATGTGACTCTGTAAATGTGAAATCATAAGAAACACCGATGTTAATTAATGAAGGTAATTCAAAGTCTGCTGAACGCTGAGACAATGTCATTGCATTTGGGGCACCAGGAACTTCTCCTCTAAATGTTATTCCATCTCCACTATATTTCATCTTCGTTCCTACATTTTTTAATGATATACCTAATTTTATCTCATCATTTTCCCCTGTAACATACTGAATCCCTGCATCAAAAGCTACACCCTGACCTCTAATATTAGAAGTTCCCTCAGAAATAATTTTAACATTAATTCCTCCATATATACTATTAGAAAACTCCTTTGCATAAGAAATACCTATGTTTGTAAAGGTTGGTGAAAATGTTCCCAAACCTCCCTCTGGTTTATCTACAGTTCTTATATCTATTTCTCCAAATCCCATTGACATAATTGACATACCCATCACTCCAGACTCCCCTACTCTTTGAGTTAAACCAAACGAATTTATATTAACATCAGAACCTTCTAACCAAATGGTTCTAGAAAATAAAACTTCTGTTCTTTTAGTGAATGCAGTCCCTGCTATATTTGAATACATTGCTTCTAAACCTCGAACTGAAGCAGAATTGGCATTCCACCACCCTGAACTTCTTGCCCATGGATTAATTAATAACTGCGCTGCTCCTGCCTGACCTACACGATCCTTATTCCCAGCTTGAATAAAATTAGATGATATTAATAGTTGAAATATAATTACAACTACTAAAACTTTGTTAGTTATTTTCTTCATCATATTGCTTTTTTATTTTATGTTGCAGATATTTTATCTACTTTATTTTATAATCAAAAGTTTTAATATTTTATTTTAATACGAGTTTAAGTCCATAGGTCTCATTGTGGCAAACCATTTAACTACTTTATGACCTTTTTCCTTTTTATCTGGTCCTGGATAAGAATATATATGGAATAAATACGCTCCACTTGCTATTGGAATTCCTTGTTGATTCTTTAAGTCCCAATCCATATATGTGTTAACATCATCTTTAGATAGAGATCTTACTAAATTACCATTTATCGTATATATTTTTATTTGACAATTATTTGGTAAATTAATTATTCGTACCCGATTGTCAACTTGATTTGTTTCATACGCAGAATAAGCATTATATGGATTTGGAACAACTCCTATATTTTCCATAAAGTTAATTTTAGTGTTAAAATCATTAACTACAGTAGCAATATCATTTGTAGAAAAAGAATAATAAGGATTATTATTATTTAATGCAGACTCTGAATCCGCTCCTTTTACTGCATAGTTTATTTTATATGGTTTTGCAACTCTTATTCTTATTGTTACTGTATTTTCTAGCATATTAAAACCATAATTCAATATAGGATTACCAACCCACATTACTTCTTTAAATACTTCTTTCTTTATATTTAAACCTATTGTTGATAGCTTAGATTTTACCCAATTACCTTCATCATAAGCAGGACTATTACTTGTAATATATTGAGTATTGTCAGCTTTGTGACCAAATATATAAATATAATGTTTTCCACCAAAATATACCTCCCTATTATTTTGACCAGTATAATTATCTGAAAAATAATTAGAAGTAGGGTTCCATTTCATATCTCTACCATTTTCACTCATTAACCATGAATCTTCTCCAAAAGCTATATTTAATCTTTCTCCTGTTTCTACATTTATTGCATAGCCAGGAAACCAACCCATACCAGTACCTGTGCCATCAACATTACCATCTTTATCTACAGATTTTCCAGCTCTTAATGAAAACTTTGTAACCTGTCCTTCACTTAATTTATTTGAACCATCTTTTTCATCATCATCACACATTTCAATAACTGGGGAGCGTGTCCACTTTGATTTATCTGCAGTTATAACTAGGTCAATGCTCGCTAAATCTCTGAAGTTCACTAATTTATTTGCAGTGTTCGGATTTAATATAGATTTTAATCCTGGATGATTTTGGTTCCATGAGCATAATTTATAAGGAGCAAAACCTCCACTAACTACTTTTTCATAAAGTTGATCTTCGTCAAAAAATTGATCAACATAGTGCCCTAAATTATTAATAGGATCTGTAGTTTCCCAATATTGAGTAGCGTAATCTGAATAGTTAAGTTTATCATCATCGGTTCCCTCTGCATATTTAAATGAGCCTGATTTAATCCAATTTAAAGGACCTTTGCCATCTCCATCAAAATCTGGAATAAATCCAAGCCAAGATCGACTACTATCTGAAAACTCAACCGAAGATGCAATAAATGAGTTCGCATCTACAACATTAGCAATTGTTCCAACATCAGGAATTTGATTAATTGTAATAGAAATACCTAAATCTGGAAATATTTGTTCATTATTTACATCAATAGAATGTTGCGAATAATATGTTTTATTATTTGTTTTATCTAAAAGTTGCCATTTACCATTTACCAAGCTATTAAAAGTGTCTAAAACATTTGTAGTAAATTTAATTTCATAATCAGACGCATTTACATTTAATGGATCTATAACTTTTATATTTACTGGACCATTTCCATTTTTATAAATAGGATGAACAACTTTTCCATAAGTCAATACTGAGTCTATTGACTCTTTTGTTAACTCTAAATTATTTCCTCCATTACCTTGTCCTTCTATTCTTTTGATTTTAGGACCAAATCCATATTCAGAATTTGTAATAGTCCCATTGTTTTCTGCTGTAGGTTTGTGAGGAACAGCCATTATTGATTTTATTGAGCCTGTTGGAGATTTCCTACCTGCTTTATATGGTTCTTTTTGTCCAAGCAAACCTGCTGGATCTGAACCATCAGATGAATAATGTAAATATTCATTATGAGCATAAGCAATAGCTACAAAATAATACTTTTTAAAATTAACTAACTCCGCATTTGTAAATGCATCTTTTTCTATAACAAAAGAATGTTTTATACCTTCATCAACTCCTGTAACCATTAATTTAGGGACTAAAGCTCCAATACTTTCATCCATTGTATAATTAATAAGACGCTTAACGTCATTCTTAACATCACATTGTTCTACTAATCTTGCTTTAGTTTGATCTCCTATTTCACTTATGGAAACAGATGCGTCTAATAATTGATAAATTTGATAACCCTCAAATCTGTATAAAGAATCATATCTATCAGCTCCTGTAAGAGTATCAGGTGTTATAATATTAAAATCATATTCAACATAAGTTTCCCTATAATTATTTGACATAGGATTTTCGTTAGATAACATTAAAATCAATTTTTTGTCTAATTCTTGTATTGCTAATTCTGGTGCATCAGGACCATTTACTACTTTAAAACAATTATCAAATAATCTTTGACATTTATCATCTATTACTCTTAATAATTCTACTGACGCCCACGGACCTCCTGAAGTAGCTCTAGCCCAAGGAATACCTACTGTTATAAAATTAACAGCTCCTGGTTCCAATGTGAAAGGTCCTGCTGATTGCATAAACCTCCTATCTCCTGGGAAATTTCCTGCTGATTCTTCTGACCAAAATGGTTGAGCTTCTCCTGAAGTTCCCCAACCAACAGGATCCGAATCACCTGGAAACATAAAATCACAAATAGGTCCATTTCCTCCTGCTGATGGATGCGCATTACCTCCATATCTCATTTTTGTTCCATCTTTCCAAATTCCTCTAAGATAATTATAATAATCTATTGCATTATCTGGATCTCCCATAACCCCAGAAGCATTATTATGATAAACAAATCTTCTCATTCCAAATCTCTCATTATCAACTATTCCATCATCAAAATTTACTCCATTAACACTTCTTACAGACATCTCTTCTTTTCCATCATCTAATATTATTGGATTATCCATGTTATCTGGATCCATGTATGGACCTTGGAAAAAGTCAACACCTACTGCAGGGGGATTTGCTCCATAATGCTCATCCTTTCCTGTTCCATCCTCAGTCTTCCCATTATAACAATAACCTAAACCTCGTTTTACATCACAACCTACATAATCATCACCAGAATAACCAAGATCAGTATCAACCCATTGACTAAAATAAGTATCCTTTAACCTATAAGTTGATCTATTTATAATTTTATAATTATAAAATGTCATATTGTTAATTTCATCATTGGTTGCAAATCCAAACGCTTGTGCTCTAATTTCTAGACCTATTGCAGCTCCTTTTGATTCAGTATGTATATTACCTTTATCATTAAATACCCACCATAATGTTTTATCTCCAAAAAGTAGATTATCATGTTCCATATCATGAACACAGCTATTAGCTTCTATATCATAATAAGGATAATCTCCTTTCTCTGGCTCATACTTATCATTTCCATCAATATCTTTAAATGGAGCCATCCAATAATCTTGCATAAGAGATTCATCTCCATGAGCAGGCCATTCTGCTATAGCTTTTGTTATTTTACCATTTGCTAAAAATTCATTAACTTCATTTCGCGTCATAACAAAATGTTTATCCCATTTCTTACACTCTGCTGCATCTATTGAAGCCGTTCCATCCGTAGTAAGTGGCCCTGTCCAATAATCACTACCTCCACTACGAAACCTTAATGCTGCAACTTTTAATTGGCCATTAATATCTGTTCCTGCTATCCATAATGCTGCTGCAAACATTGATGTCTTTTTTGAGTTTGCTGGAATATAATACTGAGCAACATTTTTTAAATCCCACCACATATCTCCACCTGTATGTATAATTGTCCTTACATTGTTTATATCTAGCCATGATTTTGATGAGGCTGGAGCACAAGGTTCTGCCTGCATTTTCTTGATTTGTAGATGTTTTACTTGGCTTGCATCTGTTTTCTTTTCATAAGGATTTTTCTCTGCAAAAATATTACTTAAGAAAAAAATCAATGCTATGGATACTAATATTTTTTTCATATATTTATTTTCTTTTTTTTTAAAACTTAAAATTAATTATTACAAACTAATTGACGCCCCAAGTCTTATTATTCTAGGAGCTCCATAACGGTATGGATTGTCCATGTACAATGTATATTGGTCAATAAAAGCTGATGGTGATACATACGAATTTATTTGCGATTGATATTCTGGGGCAGTAAGATAACCATCATCATCGGAATTACCTGTTGCTCTATAAACACTTCTAACATTTTGAATATTTAAAATGTTGGAAACAGTAACATATACGTTAACATAATTCTCACGTTTTTTTGAACCATCTGCATTGCCTCCCCATTTGATAACAAAATCTCTGTCTAATTTTAGATTTAATGAAAATGTCCATGGTTTTCTCGCTCCATTAATTGAACCATCTAACAAACTACTTACTGTTCCCCCTACTAATGGCACAATATTACTAGCTTTACTGTAAGGATATCCCGATGCAGCTACAAATTGAACATTTAGCCCTGTATTTGCTAAAATTTGAGTATTACCAATTACAGGTCCATTATAATCCTTACCTTCATCCCATCTTAAGTCAAATCTTAATTGAAAATTATGTCTTTGGTCATCATCTAATGGGTTTAATACTCTTAAGTTTGGTTGTCCTGAAGAAACAAGACTTGCTTGAGAACCTGACGACGAACCACTACCATCTGCAAACTGCAAAGTATAGTTTGCATTTAAACTAACATTTTTCACTCTTCTTTTGTCATAATTAATAGTAAAACCTTTTACTGTTCCAAAATCTATATTACCGTAAGTAAGATATGTACTTGGATATGCTTCAGTCACTCGAATTATCTGAGCCATGTTTCTATTTTCTTTGTAGTATGATGAAATCTTAAGGGAAGAACTATTTGTTATTTTTTGTTGAAAACCTAACTCATAATCTATCGTCTTTTCTGGTTTTAAATCTGGATTTGCTATTATTGCTAACCCTCTTGTTTCCATAAATAAATATGCAAATGGATCTAAACCTAATCCTGATGTTGGACGTTTAGTTAAGATATCATAATGTGCAAAAAATAAAGCTTCATCTGAAATAGGAAAAGAGAATGAAACTCTAGGCATATATGTTATTTGAGGCTCATAATCTTTAAATGCTTTTGATGTTATTGTTTGATTATCAGGATCAACTAAATATGGTTGGATTCCTGAGGCTCCTAAAATACCATTTGCTTTATCACTAGGGTCTGTAACTTCAGCACCTTGAGCATTATACCATTGAGAACCATTTCTATAACCTGTAATTTTTGTAGGACTTTTCATATCATCAACATATACCACATAATCACTACCTATATTTGCAGGATGAGAGCCTAAATCCTTAACATTACTAACTGTATTCGCTTCATATAATAAATAAGGATCCTTTAGTACCTTATGATTTGCATCAAAACGATCTATTCGAAGTCCTACATTAAGAATAATGTCCTTTAATGTAAATTTGTCTTGAATGTATCCTGCCATATAAATAGGTCGCGTTGCATCTATTTCTCTTTTATAATTGCCGTATTCATCTTTTGCTGTATAAAATTCATCCAAAGTTGGTTTGTTTTTTAATTTGTCACCTTTATAATCATATCCACTATAAGATACATAATTATTTCCATTATTAAGTAGTTCGTCAGCACTAAACATATCTATATCAAAAACTTCAGGATCAAGATTGTCTATATCTATCCAATCAGTTCCATTTACATCTAACCCTAGTTTTTCTCTCAAATTTTTATCAAAAAACTTTTGTTGGTCCGCAACAAACTTTCTTTCATAATTTATTGTATCTTGAAATACTCCATCAATATAAACTGGGGATGGATTTGTAAAATCTAATTCTAATATATGATAATTAGCTAAATCATTCATTAATGTCCATAAACCTGCTGGGGCAATAGAATAACTTCTGTCAACCCTTTGTTCAAATTGAAATCCAAGTGAAATTTCATGACCTTTAATGTCTACTGAACCGTTTGCTGATACAGAAAATTGCGTTGCACTTGATTTTGAATTACTATTATATCGTGTTCCAAAACTTGACCATAAACCATATACGCCACTTGGCATTTCCCCGTTTATTAATCCTAAGTCAGCTTGTATTTGTTCTTTACTTCTATATCTATAATCATTTTTGGCTGCTTCTCTGTAAATATAATTTGTATATTCTGCTGCTTCAGAATTAACATCACTTGGGGTAAACTCTATTAAACTATCATAGTTGTTTTTTAACAACCATCCTGTAAGTTTTGAAACTTCGTCATAACCCCATTCATAACTTTTAGTTTTATATGATTTAAAATTACCAATATAACCATATTTAAATAAATCATCTTTAAGTTCATTATCATATGAACGACTATTGATTTGAGTATAGTCAGCTTGTATAGAATAAAAAGCATTTTTTAAAATAGAACCTTCTTTATCTACAAACCTTTGAGTGTATCTTCCATAAACTTTAAACTCATTGTTTCTATAATATGGAGCATTATTATAGTTCATAATAGAATTTCCAAAACTATACGAACGTCCATTATTATAAGAAAACTGACCTCCAAATGTTAAATTGGTAGTGGACGATGTCCTTACGTCCAATTTACCTGCTAAATCTATTCCTTGACCTCCTGAATTTTCTTTTTTATAATCTTTCTCTAAATCATCCATTGTCATAAATTCTCCAGCATAAGCATATCCTCCATAAGCATTAGGAACTAATGGATTTTGCATATATTCATTTCTTACGTCTTCCTTTAACCTGTAAGTTTGTTTTCTAAAATAATTTGGGTTAACAGTCTTACTTAATTCTCCTGCAAAGAAATATCCAAATAACGCAGAAGTTTTATCCTTATTCATTATAAAAGGTCCTTGTGCATTAAATCCTATCAAATTATACCAATGTTTATCTTTACTGAAAACATCTTGCAATGCACTAGTTAAAATTTCAACACCTCCTGCAAACTCTCTTGAAGGTCCTCTTGTTGTAATAGATACAATACCACCTGTTACGTCTCCATATCTTGCAGGAATACCTCCTGTTATAACAGAAACCTGATCTATTGAAGATTTAGGCAAACTTGAAGAACCTCTGACTCTTATACCATCTATTATTGTTACGCTTTCTCGAGAACCTCTAATACTTCCCATTTCACCATCACTCGAACTTACACCTCCAACCATCATGGCTATTGATGCTACAGAACGTCCTGGCATACGTTTTAAATCTTCAGATGTAACAGTTTGACCAGTTTGAGTTTGGTCCTTATCTATAAGTTGTACTTTATATTCTATTACATCAACTCCAGTTAATGCAACTGCACTTGATTCCATATCCATATCAAGGAATGTTATTTTATCTGGAGATATAACAACATTTTGAATCTGAAAGGGATGATACCCTATTACTGTTGTTTTTACATCATATTTCCCTGGAGGAATAGGTTTTATAACATAATTTCCATCAAAATCAGTTTGAGCACTACCAAATTGCTTTCCCCCAACTTCAACTACAACTCCACAAAATGGAATTGGTTCTTTTGTCGTTTTATCAATAACTTTTCCTTTTAAAGTACCGGATTGACTATATACTAAAACACTTGTAGATATTAGTATAAATAAGGCTAAGAGTAACTTTTTAAACATAATATTTTTTTAAATTTTACATAAATTTTTATTCACATAACAATTCCAATGAGGGCGTAAAGTTATAAATAAATCTAAATAAGTAGCAAAAAAAAATAACACTTTATAAAATAATATTTTTTAAAATATTTTAATTTCTAGATTAATCATTGTTTTTGTCAAATACAATAGCACAATCTTACAACAAAAAATACATTACAATCTATTTTTTTATTATGTTATTTATTTCTGACCATTTTTCATTATCCATTTTAGCTCCTATAACTTCTATAACTTTTCCCGAAAGTAATGATCCATAATAACCACATTTGGCCATTGACAAATCATTAATATAACCATATAAAAATCCCGCTGCATACATATCTCCTGCTCCTGTTGTATCTAATTTATTACATTCAATCACACCTATTTCGGTAATTTTATTATTCGCTTTTATTAATGAACCTTTTGATCCTACCTTTACTATTGCTACTTCACATTTACCCGCAATAACATCTAATGCCATACGTGCATCTAAGCCAGTAAAAGCTTTTGCTTCTTCCTCATTAGCAAAAACAATGTCTATATATTTTTCAATAAATTCATTTATAAATTCTCTGTTTTCTTCAACTACATTAAAACTGGCCATATCATAGCATATTTTCATACCTATCTCTTTTGCCATTTTAGCAACGCTAAGTACTAGTTCCCTATTTGGAATTAAATAACCCTCTATGTATAAGATATCATGTCCCTTTAAATTATCAATGCTTAAACTTTCTTTATTTAGCTCTATTGCAGCACCTAAATAAACTGCAAAAGTTCTTTCTGCATCAGGAGAAATCATTGCAATTGCACGTCCTGTGTTTTCAGCCCCTTTAAATAATATAGGATTTATATTGCTTCTAAGCATGTCCTTTTCAAAAAACGAACCGATATCATCATTACCTATTGAACCAATAAAACTTGTCGAAACACCTAAATTAGCTAAACCATTAATCGTATTTGCGGCAGAACCGCCTGTTGTTAATTGTTTGGTATCATTAAGAGTTTTTTCTGTAATTAATTGCATAATTGAAGTATCTACTAATTGCATGCTACCTTTTGGAAAATTTAACTCTTTTAGTAGTTCCTCTTTTCCGAGTTTGGTCATTATATCAACCAATGCATTTCCAATTCCAATAATTTTTTTCATGTATTATGTTATATTAAGTATTATAGTGGTGTGAAACTTTATTTTTTAAATTATAATAGTTGCAAACATACTAATTCTATTTTATAAAATAGAAAAATATTTACAATAGAACCCTTTAAATCTATATTTATCACAGATAGGAAGAATAACTTTCAAAATAATAAATTTAATTACAACTTTACTATTTTATAACTTAATTCATTGATTTTCACAAAATAAATCCCTTTATCTAAAATACTAATATCAACTTCTACAACTCCGTTATTAATTTTCAATTCACCCATATCAATTAACAATACTTTTCTCCCATAAATATCATAAATTTCTAAAAAGATATTATCTGTAGTTTGTGTTTTTATATAAATATTATCCCCCGCAGGATTCGGATAAACATAGGAATTAGATGCATTTCTTGTACTATCTAATAAGCCTTGAGCAAAACCTAAAGGATAACATTTTGGGGGAGGATATATATATACTAAATGTCTATAAACACTCATATCATCAGGGTTATTGCTATTCCATGCTTTTAGTATTATTTGCTTAATCCCATAATCCGAATAGCTAATTGTTAATGTGTCTTTTATTATTGATGTAAATGAGCTTTTATCACAATCATCCCCAAAATACCATTCATAGCGATTGGCGTTTATACTTGTATTTATTAATTTTATCAACTCTCCTGGGGCACAAAACAAAGTGTCAGAGATTTCAAAACAAGCTTTAGCTCCTTTAAATTTCAAACTCCCTCCAAAATCTAAATTAAAGCCATTTGGCTCTCCTTCTGGATAGCTTGTAAAATTCTCAATCATTAATGCATAAACCTCACCTTGCATCATATTTACATATTTTACAAAATTATCATGAGTACTACTAAATCCAGGATATTCTTCATAATCTTCTGAATTAAAATTAAGCCCCATATTTCCTATCTCAGCAGAAGCCATACACCTTATAGGTAGTTTATTTGCACAATCATTTATTGAAGGTAGTTTAAAAAGAACAAAATCCAAATCATCATTTGAATTTTGTGGTATTATAGTAAAAGTTAGAAGTCCATCATTGTCGCATATCCATTTATACCATACGGTGTTGTGTCCTATTGTATCAACATCTGTATCTATGCAAGTATTTTTGCCTTCATTAAAATCATTACCAGCACCTTTAAAACTTGGAACGGTAAACTGCAATTGTTCATCAGCCAATATCGTAGCAGAATAACAATCTCCACTTGGAGACTTCTGCGTGACTCTATTTGTAAAACAAAATTTAAAGCTACCTTTATTAGAACCTGATATTCTTATAAAATATACCGAACCTACTTTAAGATTAGAATTAACAAATTCCGCCTCATTGTTTTCTGAAGAAAAGCCTTCACAAATTTCTTCATATGTTTTAAAATTATCATTTGATAAATAAATTGCTAACTGAGGATTTTCTAATGTAGCATCATTATTTACAGTATTACCTGTTACGTTGATATCCACAAAATTTCCTATAGAAGTAAATTTCAACCAAACATCATTACCTGTATTAAGCCAACAGGATGGCTTTTCTATAATGCTTGACGTTGAACTATTGTTATTATATTCATTTTCTCCTGAACAATAATTGGCAAAATAAATATAACTCGCTTTTTCTGGCTCATCACTTAGTAAAATATTCTGAGCTATACTTAACGAAAATGTTACTAGCAGTAAAAACAAATTTAATAAAGCTCTCATGTTTATTTAAATTAATTAATATAAATCTTCAAAATTAAATATATATTTTAAATATCTAAGCAAAAAATAAATTACACTATGTGATAAAATAATGATAAAATCACCGACCACAATAATACTGATAGTAACAAATAATGTAAAGTGTATTTTCTATTTGAAAAATACTTATTCGCTAAAAATGCTCCTAAAGGTATTGATAGTAATACTGGTGTTAATATAACGATTCCTGCCAAACCATATCTATTTCTTGTCCTTATTATAAACTTATTTTTTTTACTAAATACCTTTTTATTTCCTAATCTTTGTTTACTTTTTAAATAATAATTATTTTTTTTACTTTTTAATTGATCCTTTTCTAAATAAATGAATTTTCCAAACAGATGAGTAATAAAACTTGATGAGTAATAAAAAACTAAAATACCTAAAAAGCCTCCTATAGTGGTTGTTAATATTGACTCATAAATACTAAAACCAAAACGTAATGCAAAAATTGGTGCAAAAAAGAACTTTACTGTGCTAATTAAAATTACCTCTAAATATTCTAGCAAATTAATATTTAATAATATATCAATAAAAAATGACACTATTTATAGTGCTTACAATTCTTCAAATCCTTTTGATCCAAAAGATAAATCACCTGCATCCCCTAGACCTGGAACAATAAATGACTTTGCTGTTAATTCTTCATCCAAAACGCCTAGCCAAACAGTATAATCTGTAGTATTTATATTTTTTCTAAAATAATCAAGCCCTTGTGTAGATGCAATTATGGAGACGAAATGAGTGTGTGAAGGTTTCCCTTTTGCTATTAATTCCTTATAAGTCTTAACCATAGACATTCCTGTTGCAACCATAGAATCACATAATATTAAAACCCTATTTTCAAGATCTGGGTTTGAAACATATTCTATCTTTATATCAAAACCACCCCTCCCATTATCCTTCCTATATGCTGATATAAAAGCATTATCCGCTTTATCAAAAAATGACAACATACCATCATGCATTGGTAAACCTGCTCGTAAAATAGAAGCTATTACTGGCTGTTCCTTTAATTCATTTGCCTGTGCCAATCCAAATGGGGTTGTTACTTCTACATTGTTCCATTCCAACCTTTTGCTTATTTCGTATGCAAATATCTCTCCTAGTCTATACGCATTCTTGCGAAAACGCATCCTGTCTTTTTGCAAATTAACATCTCGCATTTCTTTAATAAATTCACTAACTAAAGAATTGCTTGCAGATAAGATATTTATCATTATTATTATTTTTAGTTTTCAAACATACTTCTTTTTTTTGAATTACAACTCTTTTAAAAAAAATATTTATTGTCAAGTTTCCGAAAGTTATTAAAGATAACTTGCATTATTATTATAATATAAATTTAAAGCTCTTCATTAATTCGAGACCGTTGCAATAAGCATGATTTAATAATTTTATTATTAAATCTCAATATTTTTTATATATTTTTATTGATTCATAAATATTTAGTCAATTTATTGATGAATATTTGACAGAGTGCACTCTACCTTGTCGCCACTTCGTGGCTTAAGTGTGTGAGTTGTTGCATTGCCACCCGCTTCGCAGGTGGTTATTATTGTTTCGTCACTTCGTGGCTCTAATATTCCGTAATAAAGCACCGAAGGTGTGTTACAAAAATCGAGTAGGAGGCGAGGGATTAATTCCCTCCCCGACCTCTCACACCACCGTACGTGCCGTTCGGCATACGGCGGTTCGTTAAACATGCTGTTTCCGATAATGTTCTAATAATGAAAATAAACCAT
>Ga0209417_1002724_pt1 | contig 25986 bp, 22 predicted proteins | sample RifGroF2_FD_184002 | JGI IMG/M metagenome (GOLD analysis project Ga0209417, IMG submission 184002) | Groundwater microbial communities from Rifle, Colorado, USA - Groundwater F2 (SPAdes) (version 2) | ecosystem: Environmental > Aquatic > Deep subsurface > Groundwater | place: Rifle, Colorado... | reverse complement strand
TGCTGTAAAATATATAAAGGCTGTTAATCATCCGGGCATTGCGCATATAAACGGCGACGTCTATCACATGCAGTCTGAAGAAACTCATATAGGCGAAGCCATACTCAGAGCTGAAAAACGGCTTGTCAATCTCCACATGGCTGACAGTAACCGTTGTGCGCTTGGAAACGGATCTATGGATTTGGACACAATAATAAAGGCCCTTTATGTTATCGGTTTTAATGATGGTGCGTGTTTTGTAACGCCTGAACCATTGGGCCCCGGCGCTGACCCGTATCCCGCGATGTTTGGAAAGCCGGATAATAAAATTCTTGATGAATTGGTTATGAAAACTTCTGTTTATTTAAGAGAACGAGAAAAACATGCTCGAGAATTGAAATAGAAGAACAACAATTGATCCTGGCTTAGAGGCTCTGCCAATTGTTGTTTCTTTTTTGTTCCATTACAGAAAATGGAATTTATATAACAACCATCCCCTGCCCTGCCATAGGAATAACGTCTTTTCCGACAGTCGCGCCGCGACAATCCTGTACGCTGTGACAATTCATTGAGACAGCTTCATTGCTTATGTTAAGCAGATAAAGCGATCCGTGAAAATCATCAATGGCTTCAGTTCCATGTTTTGCGTCACATAAAAAGATAATTTTCTCCGTTTCATAGCTGACTGTAATATATTTGAGGTGGTCAAATTCATATTCCACCTGCCAGTGCCCGTTTTGGAAGGCAGCAAGGTGCTCTTTGTAAAAACCCAGCCAATATTTAATAATCACCCTCTGCTCTTCAGGCAATTCATTTAAATCCATTGACACCATCGGCACCCCGGCAAGAGAACAGATCATATGCCGCGCCACATTGACTGCGGCTTCACTCGGATGCCAGTAAACAGGGTCAGCATGCACCGGCACTTTGTCACCCGCACAGATACGGATTTGAGCTATGCGATGCAGGTTTTCTATGAAGTCAAAGGGGACATCGCCTGCCCTGAACTGTGTTGCCTGATCGAGCATTATCGGAGTGCTGTAACGCTGCCTGAACTCAAACAGCGCGGCGGGATTTTCTTTTTTAATGGTATTCAGCAGAGTACTGATATAGTTGAAGACGGCTTTCCCTCTCGGCTTTTCAGGAAATTGCGGTACAGCATCGACAAAATCAATTTTCAGTCCGTCAAGTCCGTAATCACTGACGAGATCAAGCATGTATTTCATGCTTTTCCGCACGGCTTCCTCGTTGACGGGGTCAAATACCCGGTATCCCTCGTCCTCCTCCGTGAGATAATCGCACTCCGTTTCAGCATAGAATTTACTTTTCATTCCAACCATAAACGGTGAAACCCAGAGCAGATATTTCAATCCCAGTTTTTGAGCGCGCTCGACATGCGCCTTAAAATCGGGCAGTTTTTTTTCAGACACCTGCCAGTCGCCAATCCTCTCATACCAGCTTCCGATAGTTTCCGGCTTAACTCGTTTCATATCATCAAAACACCAGCCGTCATCGACAATGAAAGTTCCGAAGCCCATAGCGGCGGCGGCATCCACATGCTCGTCAAGCCACCTTTTTTCAACTGCGGCATGAACAGCATACCATGTGCAGTAAACAGGCAGCCAGGCCGCTTCAGGATATGACGGTTTCCAGTCAGGGCGCACCAGCTTACGATAGTCATGCATTATTTCAGGCCAGGGCCGTTCGCTGAAATCAAGAAAAATTTCAAACTCTTCCGTCTTATCCGAAATTGAAACCACAATCGACACATCATAAGTGCCGTTCTGCTGATTCATTGCGGCAGCCACAAGAGCGTCATCCATCAGATTGGCAGTGCCTACAGTAGCGCAATTGCGCTGATCCTGACTGAAAAAACTCAGATACGGAAAATTACGGTGCGCCGCACATGAAAAATCTATCCGCCAGTCAAGTTTCATCCTCGGACGGAACATATCCGGAGACCAGAAACCATGCATGTTCAAGATGGGAATTTCACATTTGATGCTCAGTTCACTCTCTGCCTTATTCAGTATTTCCTTATCAATCCTGCATGTCTCAAAAAGATTGGGCCCTTTTCTCGCGCTGTTCAGTTCCCCGAGATATTTAGCGTTTTTTCCATAAATTCTGATTTTCATTTTTCTTTTTCCTGATTTAAATTCACCCTGAACTATCCCCGACTATTGATATATATTATACAATCAGATGATATCATTGTCAATATCAATAAAACTATTTATTTCAAGTTCATATTATATTTTAATAAAAGCTATTCTTGTATTTATTCATCATTTGATATATAATATAATATCATAAAACGGATTTAGTTATATGTCAAAAATCAGAAAAACGCTTCTTTACTATGATATCTCTGAAAAGATAAAAGATTATATAGTTTCTGAAAAAGTTCAGATTGGTTCTTTACTGCCGTCGGAAAGAGATTTGTCAAAGAAGTTCAATGTCGCGTGCATTACCCTAAGAAAATCTCTTGAGTGCCTTTGCGCAGAAGGTATTTTGATAAAAATTCCAAGAAAAGGCAGTAGAATAGTCGCTCTTCCAAAGACAAAAAAGACTCCGTACGGAAAAAAAAGAATTGGAATAAGCATCTGGCTCGAAGCAGGAATAAACCACCCGGGAACATTGAATGCCATTGAAATACTCGGAAAAGAATTTCCGTCTGATGAATATGAAATCATCATCATTTACATAAGCACCTCCATGCTCAGAAATAATGACTGGGGTGTCCTGCTGAATAACAATGTGGACGGCTTGCTTATTCCAGTTCAGGAAATTCCGGAATATGTTCTGAGAAAAATACAGTCATCAAAACAGCCGGCAGTATTCATCAACCACAATAATCTTAATTCCTGCGTCTGGTGCGATGAAGAGTCCGGCATGTCCAAACTCTTCAATTATCTCTCGTCACTTGGACACCGGAATATAGCCTTTGTTACAGGCCAGGCCGGATTGCCGGTAACGGAACGTCAAGTGCAGGCATTTAAAAACTGCTGTAAAACCAAAGGGCTCAAATCTTCCGATAAATACCTGCTTACGGGGTCTTACGATGAAAGGTCAGGCTATCAGAAAACACTGGAACTGCTCAACATGGATACGCCGCCAAGCGCAATTCTTCTTGGTGATGATTTTATGGCCCTGGGAGCATTGAAGGCAATAAACGAAAAAGGCCTGAAATGTCCCGATGATATTTCAGTCTCTTGTTTTGGCGGTTATAAGATTTCAGAACAACTGCACCCGTCCCTTACAGTTCTGAAAAGCGAAGGCGCTTTTTCCAGCGCCGCAAAAATGCTGAAACGCATTCTCGAAAGTAAGGACCTTATCCCTGAAGCATCAATCATTCTCGACAAAGAACTTATCGTCAGGGAATCCACTGGCCTGGCAAAAAAAGATAGAAAAACGCAAAGCCCCGGATGAGAATTTCCTATACGATTAAATTAAGACAGAAAAATTCTTTCAAAGTTTTTATGACTTATTTTTTCGTAAGTGCTTTTCGACATTTTTTTGCTCTTCAGCGCGTCTTTCAAAAAAGCTATCTGAGGGGGTGCCGGTTCATCCTCGGAACTAAATCTGTCAGTTCCGAAGAAAAGCCTGTCGGAAAATTTTTCCATGAACTCATAAGACTTATTGTCCCTGCTCAGGGCTATATAGCCGCTTCCCGCTGAAATATCGCCGTAGATATTCGGATACTCGCGCATGAGCCGCCACAGCGTGCCTTCTTTTTTAAAAGGCCCTCTCACATAACCGCTGCGTTCTTTATCGGTCAGTGGAGCTATTTCATTCCAGAAACACGGAGAATGTCCGATAAATATCGTTTTCGGATATTTCTCCAGCATTTTCTCAAGGCCGGGCAGATGCAGTTTGTCGATAGCCCCGTAAGAATGGCATACTTTCGGGATAAAGTGAAAAAGTATCGGCATATTTTCTTCACCGGCCGCATAAAAAAGATTCTGGTAAAGTTTGTGCGTTATCGGAATAGACGCGCACATCTCGCCAATGCCGATACATCCGAGTTTTTTGTAAACCGTCAGGAGCTTAACAAGATTTCCTTTCTTGTAGTTCATCATGGAACGCGGGTCAATACCGCAGAAAGTCATCAGCCGGTCAGGGTATTTTTTAACCGCCTCCAGGCATTCCTGGTTTCCAGCGACTCCGTAATAGTCCATGACCTCGGCGTTGACAAGCGGCAGAAGCACCGACTTGTCAATCCCTTCAGCATCCATTTTCTTTATGAGAGTGCTTGCGGTAAATGGTTTCCTGCCGAGCAATGTCGAATATTCTTTGCAGTTGCCGTAAGTTATGTGTGTATGTATGTCTATAAACATATTTCATCTGTCCTTATTTCAGATAAGCGTCTTCGACTTTTTTGAAAGCCTTTACAATGAGTTCCGCTTCCGCGCCCCCCCAGCTTTCGGATACGTTAAGATTAAACTGCTTAGCGCAGGTATCAAGAGCGTTGGAACATTCAAACTTCCTGTTCGCGTCACCTTTGTACATAGGTGAAGACCAGGGCAATTGAGATGTCCCGAAAACACTGCGGTTCTTATACCATTCCATTGTATGAGGCAATGCCGCCATATAAGAAGGATTGAGGGCAACGCCTTCCGCCTGCAATGCCTTGCAGAATTCAGCTTTTGTGCAATTCAGAACTTTTTCATTGACTTCAAGTCTCCACCACCAGTATGAGTGTTCAGCGCCTTTTATCAAGGATGGAATTATTATTGACTTGAGATCTTTCAATCCTTTTTTCTTCAATGTTTCGGCAAATTCCTGCCTTCTCTTAATTATGCCGGGAAGCTTTTTTACCTGCACTGTCCCGATTGCGGCGGCGAGATCGTTGAGGTTGTAATTCAATGAAGCCACACAATTAGTACTGCCGGCAGGGAGATTGAACGGCTTGCCTCTGTCAGCGGCGCGGCGGATTTTCCAGTAAAGCTCTTCGTCCTTTGTGAAGACGGCCCCGCCCTGCCCTCCAGTACAATGATGTTTGCCGAACATTGTGGAAAACGCGGCAATGTCACCGAACGAGCCTACAGGCTTTCCGTTTATTCTCGCGCCATGCGATTGTGAACAATCTTCCACGACTGGAATGCCTTTTTTCTTCGCTATTTTTATTATGCCTTCAATGTCGGCTGGCTCTCCTCCGATATGTGCCACAACTATCGCGCTGGTCAGGGGGCTGATGAGTTTTTCTATTTCAGCCGGTCCGGTATTATAACGCCCTGGCTCACTGTCCGCGATAACGGGAATGCAGTTCAGCAACGGTATCGGCATCATCCCGCCGGGATCTGTTACGCTGCCTACTATGATTTCAGTAAACGGTTCAGGGTTCAGCGCTTTCAACGCGACATAAACAGATGTCGTACCGGAATTGACCCCATCGGTATAACCACCGCCCATGAATTCTGAAAACGCCTTGCAATACATGTCTTCTTCCGCCCCATTGTATCCGGTGGCGTTTCCCGTCTCTATGCACTTTTTAAATATGGCATCCGCGGCTTCCTGTTCTTCTTTGCCGAAATGTTTTCTTCCGGGAAAGGGGACAGTTATTGTTTTTTCTCCGCCGTTAACGGCAAGTTTTTTGAGAAGTTCGTTTTTGTCTTTCATCTTTTTTATTTCCTTTTTTAGATATAATTTTTATTTACAAACCAAGGATTCTAACAGCATTCTCACGGGCCACTTTATTGAAAACAACTTCCGAAATATTACCTTCTTTTTTCATTTTCAGAAGCAAATCGACAAGAGGAGTCGGCGTAGCAGGCGCAGTTATGTCGGTGCCGAACATCAACCTGTCCTGAAATTCATTCAGAAATTTAACCGCATAGCCTTTATCGCGTTCCAGCGCATTACAGCCGCTTCCCGCGGAGAGATCCCCATAAAGATTGGGATACTTTCTCATAAGTTTGGGAATAACGCCTTCTTCCTTTACCGGAGATTTAGGATAACCAGTCCTCTCTCCCGGCGTTTCCATTCTGGCTATCTCCGCCCAGAACGCCTGAGAGTGTCCGAAAAATTTCAAACTGGGAAATCTCCGAAGAGACATTTCCAACTGATAAAGCCCCGGATCATCATACAAGCCGTAGTGCCATCCGAGGGAAGGAGCGATGTGAAAAGTCAACGGAATTCCGGCTTCTTCAGCGCCCTTGAAAAGATTTTGGACAAGCGGGTCCATGAAGGGAAGATTAGCGCATACTTCGCCAATACCCTTACAACCCTTGTCGCGATAGTATTTCAGTATATCGCCAAGTGGTGCCCAAGGAGAATTGCTCAAAGCTCTGGGGTCGATATTGCAGAACGGTATGAATCTTCCGGTCTTTTCGGCTATGTCAATGATTTCCTCATTTGACTGCGGCGTGTATGAGCATTCGGGATTCACGCCCGGCAGGAGAACGCCCTTCTCAATTTGAAGTTTGTCGTACCTTTCGATAAGTTGTTCAGGCGTTGAATATGCCTGTTTTCCGGCCCTTGGAAATCCCGGAATTCTCCTCGTGTGCACATGGATGTCAATAAACATTTTTCAACCTTTCTTTATTTGAAAAGATGTTGTTTTAAAAATTCATACGCCGCTTTGCGTTGTTCTTTCAAAAAACTGTGTCCATTCAGATGAGTGATACTCTTAAATGCTTCCGGCCTGCCGTAAAGCTGATATATCTTTCTGGCATTTTCCTCCATATTACGGAAAGCCTCTCCGGTAAATTCCTTTTCCTCAACGGTATATTTGCAGTCGTTGAGAGCTGAAATATTCATAATCGCGTTGGGCGCCGCCATCGCCAGCAATTCATGCATTTGAACGGGAAATTCTTTGCCCGTAACGCAGAACGGCCTCAATAGAGGACGGCCAACCCACCATCCTGTACGGGCGGCGTTGAACGGATTTTTTGAAATGCGCATGGGCCATTCGCCGCAGCTGGAAACCCCGGCTTTTATGCGCGGCTCCACCGCCATGGCATGAATAGTTATGCCGCCGCCCTGCGAATGTCCGATGCTCCCGATTTTTTCAGCATCGACTTCGGGCATGGATTGGACTACATCAAGCGCCTGTGAAACATCCCACAAATCCTTACCCCTTGAAGACCATTTCGGATATTTCTCATAAAATGGAGCAGTATCGAAATCTTTAAGACCGGAAAAACAGCGCTCACCGGCACTCATAAGGTCAAACGCAAAAGTTATAAAACCCTGTTCAACCAGGTGTAACGCATAAGCCCTGTCATGTCCATTGGAACTCGGGTCATTGCCGATTGTCTGTTCTTTGCCCATAGAAGTTGTAGGATGTATACAGAGTACCGCGGGGACTTTTCCCTTTAAGCCTTTCGGGAGAAGCATATATGCTGAAATTCTTTCATCCGCGCCCGTATTATACATGAGTTTCCGTCTGAGATAAGCACCGCAGTCTTCTTCCGATATTATCTCCAGATCAGGGTCAATATCATGATACGGAGCTTGTCCCAGAGTAAGCATATAAAGTTCCTTCAAAGCTTCTTTTCTAGCCTCCCATTCTCCTATCGAAACTACTGGCGCCAACGCAGAATCTCCACCGCCCAGCGTTAAATCTTTTTCCCCCTTACGGATCAAAAGCAGGTCACTGAAATCAGCGTCTTTCATATATTAAAAAATCTCCCCTTTTAAATTATCTGATAAAATCTTTGACAGCTTTATAACTTGCAGTGAGAGCTGCGGTATAAGTTGTATCTACTCTCCCAAGACAAATGAATTTCACTTTGATTTTACCTGTTTTATTGAACTTTCCGACGGCCTTTTCCCATATTTCCGGCAGAAGTCCCGTATAGCTGAGTATCTCTGGCTTATAAGTCTTGTAAAGTTTCTCAAACGCCAGACAGCAATATTCTGAAAGTTTATCCGCCAGTTTCCGATATCCGGGAAGTTTTCTTTCCAGCCCGTCTTCAAGCAATATGCCTTTATTCTCTTCCGTCTCTATACTGGAAAGCATTTCCCTTACGGCGGCATCTGTAACATAATGTTCGAGACAACCATTTCCGCCGCAATAACAGAGCTCACCGCTCCGTTCAGCTTTAGTGTGCGACAATTCGTGTTCAAGCGAAAGCGTATTTCCCGGCACAATTCCGTTTTTCATAATACCAAGCTCTATAACTTTCCCCGGATGGAAAAGCACAATATTCCGGACATCGTTGTTTTCTTCTCTTATACTATATGTTATCGTATTTATGGGAAGCTCCCTGAAAACAGCGATACCCGTCCTTTTGAATACGATTTCAGCAATTTCTTCAAAAGTGTCAAGAAAACTCAAAGGCGGCCTCAGCCATCTGGAAACAGATATGCATATCCCGGCTGTTCTCTTATCCGGAAAAGCTCTGATACAGTCGTCTATAATATCAAATATCCTGTTTATTACTCTCAATTTGCTTTCATCTTCAATCCCTATGCTTTCCCTGCTTTCCTTTACTACATTGTTATCCATGTCTATAAGATTGCTCGAAATACTTTCAGTCCTGAGAACTATCCCCAGGAAAAGAAGCTTGCCGGAATTCAGGCAATATAAGGATGGCGGACGCCCGGCAGAATTCAACGCCGGTATTTTTTCACATATCAATCCCTGCTTCAGCAACTCATCCACATACGAAGAACAGGTCCTCACATCGAGCCCCGTCTTATCCGCTATCTCCCTGCGGGTAATGCCATTGGAACTGAAAATCAGTTCCTTTGCCAAATTCTTAATTTCCTGCCTGTTAGACTTCTTAATCATTATATACAATTTCATTAATTTCATATTGCATTTAATTATATTGTATGTATTTTGAAACAAAAGTCAATAGGCTATTTGAGTTTTCCATGAAATAAGACTCTTTTTTTTACCGGGAAATGTGTTATATTCAAATTTTCCGATCTCAGATTTATTCATTATTATGGAGTATTATGAAAAGGAATAAAATAAGTATTGTTGCAGTTGGCATTAACGGTTATGGACATGGTTATCTGGCAAATGTCCTTGACGCATCTCCTGATAAAGATGTCGAACTGGCCGGAGTTGTTGATCCCGCATGGGAAAAATCCGTGCGCATCGAAGATATAAAACAGAGAAAAATACCGGCATACTCAGACCTTGAAAGTTTTTATAAAGAACATAAAGCCGACCTTGCAGTAATTTCCTCCCCTATCCATCTGCACGTCCCCCAGTCGCTGACAGCCCTGGCAAACGGTTCACACGTACTCTGCGAAAAACCCCTCTGCGCCACAATACAGGAAGCCGCTACCCTTGCGGAAGCGGCACGGAAATCAGCTAAACTGGTAAGCATCGGCTATCAGTGGTCTTTTTCGGAACCTGTTCAGGCTCTTAAAAATGATATTATCAACGGACTTTTCGGCGCTCCCATATCGCTGAAAACACTGGTGCTCTGGCCGCGCAGGGAAATTTATTACAAGCGGAACAATTGGGCAGGCGCAATGAAAAACAGTTCGGGAAAATGGATACTCGACAGCCCCATAAACAATGCTACCGCTCACTACCTGCACAATATGCTTTACATACTCGGCCCGGAAACCGACTCAGCCGCCACACTTGCCGATGTACAGGCGGAACTTTACAGGGCCAATAAAATCCAGAATTTTGACACAGCCGCCCTGCGCTGCCATACTGACAAAGGAGTAGAGATACTCTTTTACTCTGCGCACGCGATACCGGTCTCTATTGGCCCGGTTTTAAATTACCGTTTCGAGAAAGGCACTGTTTACGGGTGTGGCGATTTCACCGCGCGTTTTACGGACGGCACAATTAAAAAATATGGCGTGCCTCATGGTTATTGCGACGGTAAACTCTGGCAGACTGTCGAAAGCATACGCTCGGGAACTCTGAAAAATTTCTGCAGCCCGGAAACAGCGTCAGCCCAAACCCTCTGCATCAACGGCGCCCAGGATTCAATGCCCGATATCGTGAGCTTTCCAGAAAACCTCATCACTGTAGATACTAATGAAAACAATGATCATCTCACATGGGTAAAAGGGCTTGACGCTTTCTTCATCCAGTGTTTCGATCTCGGAATACTTCCCTCTGAACACGGCAATATCCCATGGGCAAAGGCAGGGAAAAAAATCAGTCTCGCTGATTACAAAAGTTATCCGGGCGGCTGTTCACAGTAGATACTGAATGACGTTAATTTTCCTGAAGCGCCCTCAAACCTTATGACAGGGATTTCAGCGTAATAGTCATCGACCGAGTATCTCAAGGCATCCGTCTTTATTTTTTTGATTTTCCACTTATCGGGAAATCCCAGAAAGAGTTTAGCGTCTTTCTGCATAAAATGCTTAACAGTAATATCCAGTTTCTCTTTCTTTTCGTCCCAGACAGAAGAAGCGATATCAACCGCGCCCTGAAGAAGATGCATGTTTGTGGAAATAAGCTGAGGATGATTTTCTTTTTTCCGCAAAGCTATCACGCGGCAGGCATGAGCGGAAATGCCTTTAACTTCTATTTTGCTTTTGAAAACCCCCAGAAGCTTTTCATCAAAAAATGAAAACGCGTAACATTCATTTCCTGCGTTTTTATTTCCCGTGATGCCTTTGAGACTAAAGGAATAATCACGCGTCTCATCACTCCAGTTTATTATCCCCAGAATTGTGTATTCTTCAAAAGGAAGTTCTATTTTCATTTTGTAAACAGACGGGTAACGGGCATCGGGAAAGACATCTACTATTTCAGCCGCGCCGGGCCATACTGGAAGAACCTGTGATATGAATTTCATTCTTTCAGAATTTCTTTCCAGCTCCTTCATCGGATCGGTCAGAAGCATCCCCCCCGAACCAAGTACAGCGACTGCCAGTTGTGTTTTTATTTCATTATCCGTAAAAAGCTGCTCAACTGCATTCGGGTTAACAGTCCTGGCATGACATAAAGGAGACGGATAATCGCGAAGGATTATGTTTTCGCGGTGATTGCACCACCAGCGGTTGTGAAGGAAAGACATAATGAGTTCCTTGCCGTAAACCTGCGGGGCATAAGGGGCAGTTATGTCAAAATTGCGATACCAGAGGCTGTGATTGTCCGTCTGTACCCGATGCATATCGACCCTGCCGAGCGCCAGTCCCATCATGCCTTCGCCCTCAATCAAAACATCAGGACCGGCTTCTTCTCTCATGACTTCAAAAGTTTCCGACAGCATTTCGCTGATGGTCTTTGAATGGTCTTTTATTCTTCCCTGCCTGTAAAGGGCGTAATTCGGGCCGTCAAGTTTAATCCACGTTACATTCCAATCATCGACAAAAAGGCGTATCTGCTTCCTGAGCCATTCGATCGTTCTGGGGACAGTATAATCTATAAGACATGAAGGCCCTACATTCGAATTAGCCAGTGATACAGGTTTGTTATTTTCCCTATTCTTCAGGAGCCATTCGGGATGTTCCTTTACAACATTCGTCTGAGTATTCTGAATGTAGGGCGCAAACCAGAGGCCGAACTTCAATCCTTTTTTTACTATTCTTTCTGAAAGATCTTTAATCCCCCTGCTGAAACCGGGTTTCGGCCTGCTCCATTCGGAAAGGTGTATGCAGAAACCGCCATCGACCTGAACAAAATCCAGAGGATAGCCTTCTTTCCGCATGAGCGAGAGGACTTCGGCACTGTCGAGGACATCGTCCTGCGTTTTTTCATTTCTGTAAAACTGCCAGTCATTCCATCCTGTTGGAATTACTGACGGTATAAGAGGTTTTGTCCCGGCTGCCGTAAGCTCCGCCCATTCTGCCAGCAGTTCGTTTAAATCATTGCCTTTAATAATTAAGATTTCATCCAATACGCGTTTCTCTCCGGGTTTCAGACTTACGCCATCGAGAATCATTTCATAACTTATTTCCATCGCTCCCGTCTTTTTACTGCACGAGAGAAAAACCGTACCTTCACTGAATCTGAAAGAACCGGCGCCTATTATAAAACATGATTTTCTGTCAAGGCCGCTTAAGGCCATCATGGAATTAGAAGTCATGAAGAAAACTTCTTTGTTCTCTCCGGTAAAACCTGCATCCATGCCATACAATGGCGGATTAAACCCAGCCGTGCTGATTGTCCCGAAACGCACGGGGTCACCGGGCATATTAAAGCCGAAACGCAGAAAGCGCAGAGACTTGTCCCGGTTCTCAAATTTTGTTTTTATGACTTCTATTTTCTCTATTGCTACAGTCGCTTTGCCTTTATTAGACAACGTTGGAGAAACAGAAAAACCATTTTTTGTTTCTTTTATCGAAAGTAAAATTTCAATTCCCCCGCCAGACCAGAGCATATCTGATTTTTTCTTGAGTTTTATATCTTTGTCTTCTGTTGTAAGCACGAGGTAATCAGCATTAAAAAAATTATCCATAAATTAACTCCTATTTCTTTTTATCGCACGACTTTCTTATCAGCAATTTTGTGTTTATGAGTATGCTTTCAATGTTTTTCTTCTTCTCCGCGTATTTTTTTTCAAGCAGTCTTACGGCCTCCGCCCCCATCTCATAATAAGATCCGCCAACTGTCGTAAGAGGCGGATTGGAACTGGCTGAATCCGGCATATTGTCGAAACCGATTACAGAGATATCTTCCGGCACTTTCAATCCGGCATCACTGACAGCCCTCAGTGCGCCAAGGGCTTTTATATCTGTATCCACAAAAACAGCGCTTGGTTTTTCTTTCAGTTTAAGGAGTTTTCTCATTGCTTCATATCCATTTCTTTCCGCGCCTCCTTCTGATTTTACAAAAAGCTTTTCTTCAAAGGGAATGTTAAACGTTTTCAGCGCTATATGATATGCCGCTATTCTTTCGCTGTGCGTGGCGAGACCGCCTGTTATCATCGCGACCCGTTTGTGCCCGAGTTCTTTTATGAGATATGACAAAGCTTCAAAACTTCCACTGATATGACTTATATTAACGGAATCTTCACGGTATTCCGGATTTTGCATTTGATTTATTATTACAAAACACGTTCCATTTTCCCTGCATCTCTCTACAACAAAAGGCACTGGATTCTCCAGTATCAGCATTTCACTCTCGATTTCCGCGCCTTTTATAAATTCGCTTTCCGTAATTATCCGCACCGGCCCCGCATAACTGTTGACTATTCCCCTTTGCACCTCGTTGTGGCAAAACCAATTTAAAGGATTTTCAGCGGCATTAAGACTTTCAATTCCGGCTATTACGAGGAGTTGACCTTTTATGTCTGTCATTCCGTATTTTTTTTCAAACTTCGATTTTATGAAAGTGCCCTTCCCTGCTTTTCTTTCCACCAGACCAGCCTGCGCCAGCTCTCGGACTGCCCTTGAAACAGTCGAAAAACTGAGCCTGTATTTTTTCATAATCTCGTGTTCTGTATGAAACCTGTCTCCCCGTTTCATAGAAGCAATTTCCTTTTTCAAAATTTCTTTCAACTGAAGGTATTTCGGAACTCCATTTGCCTTGTCTATAACTGCTTTCATATATTAAGCTCTTCTATTTTTATATATTTTATCCAATATTTACCTTTGCACTGAAAAAAAATCCTGAGACTTACTTTTTCCGTTCTTTGCGGTGTCGTAAAAACGCACTTTATTATTTCATACCCCTCTGTCTTTTCTTTGAAACTTCCTCTCAACCAGATATATCCGTCTGCCTTAGTTACGGGTCTATTATTTTTGTCCGCAAATATCATACGGATCGAAGGCGTTCCCGGTTTTATCATGTAAGTTTCCACGTGGCCTGAATTTTCCGCTACTTCGGATATTTTGTATGAAACTATAATTATATATGCTGTTTGAGCTTTTAACGGAATAGAGTTTCCGAAAGAAAATTCATTTTCGGGAAAAGCGCCGTTCACTTCAACAAAAAAAACGGCGTCTCCTTCCATTTCTTTACGCGCGTCTCCTTTGATTTTGAAATTCCAATTCATCAGTTCACTTCCGGGAAAATTATATTTGTCAGCAGTCCATGCGGAACACACGGAAAATATCAGGACAATAATTATGATTTTTATTTTCATATATCTTCTCTGAATTATTTAAACACCAGAAAGATTCTTTTCCATATTCCACCCATTCCGCCAGAGTCGTGAACTTTGACGGCAATGCAATTCATTCCATTCCATCTGAGATTTCCGGTGATGTCGAATTCAACGGGTTTTTTCCATCCATCAGGGTCTTTTTCGGAATTGTAAATTCTGCTTCCAGCGAGCGAACCGTTAACATATATCGTGCAACTTTCATCCACGGCCCCAATTATCAGAGTGCATTTTTTTCCTTTATATTTTTCCGGAATTCGGATATTTTCCAATCTGTACCATGCATAACCGTCATAGTTTTCATAGCCTTGTTTCTCCCAGAAATTGTCCGTACTTATCTCTTTCCATGAACTGTCGTCAAAATCACTCTTATACCAATCCGCCTTTTCTCCCTTATTATCCGGATCAATGTTGAACTTCCATTTCAGCGGAAGTATCATGACCTCCCCATTTCCCTTCTGCACATACATTTTGAAATACTCATCAATACTCTCGCTCCACCTGTACATTTTGTTCTGTTTATCAAAAGCAATGCCTTGAAAAGCCGATGTCTTGCCGTATTTATCAAAGAGGGTCCTTATTTCTTTCAATTTTTCCTTTGCCTGAACTATGGCGTTCTTTATTTCATCTACGGAATAATCCGCAGAACTCTTCGCTTCATACGGCGGCGTCCTGACAGGCAAACCGTAATCCGTGAGTTTTCGGCAGAGTGTCAGAAATACCGTCATCTTGTCGGTAAGCTGAAGGCCAGCCCTATTGAATTCTATCCTTTTTTTTATTTCGGGGCTTTCCGCGAGTTTTTCAGCGTCGTCCAGCAACGCGTATGCCTTTGCTATCGCTTCGGGAGAATACAGTTCAGGTAAATATCCGGCCTTCAGAAACATTATTTTATTTTTCCTGCAACTTTTATTGAAACTTTCTTCCATCAGCTCGAAATACTCTTTCATTTTCCCCGAGGCTTTTCCATAAGCCTTCTCAAGGTAATCCTTCATTATTTTGTCAAGCGGGGCGTCAGTTTTCCACATCAATTTTGCAAGCAGATAATAGTTCAGATTGTTTGAACCAAAATCGGCACTGCTTTCCCAGTAGTAACCGATATAACTGTTTTTCTTGAGGAATGAAATATTCTCTGCGATAATACGCGGATGGGGATGGACAATCTCCGAAAAATTATAGTCTCCCCAGTATTCCCTGCCGATAAAGGCAGAGGCTTTGGACGACCATTCCTTTATCCTCTTTTCACCGGTTTTTCTACAATCTTCATTGCTGTTAAAAGCGTTTATCTGGGTCATGCTTATCACGATATTGTCTTCAATCTTCCCCAACGTCCTGGGAGGCGGTCTAAGGACAGTATAAGAAAATATCCCAAGGCGAAGCCTCGGGTGGGTCTTTTTAATTTCCTTCGCTATTTCGTTTGCGAAAGTGAAAATCCTGTCACTCAGAACAAGCCCGTCGTGGCCTTCATCCGTCCCGTAAAGTTCAGGATGGTCGAGGGCTTTGCATTTATCGCACTCACAGAACTCCAAACCGTCATTAGGACTTATGGAAACAATAGATTTATCATCGGGTTTGTAAGATTTCCTTATTTTGTCTACAAATATTTTAACGACTTCCGGATTGCTTGTGCATATCTGATTGCCCATGAAGGCATATTTACCGTCTTTCATTCTTAGCGGCGTCCTTTTTCCTTTTATAAGGCCGTAATATTCGGGATGTTCTTTGAAATACTCATTGCTCATATACCTGGACCAACTATGCGCAAAGCTGGAGGAGTGCCCGATATCGATTCCCATTTTGTTTCTCATATACCAGAGAGGAACTTCCTTATTCTTTATCTCCGGCGGCATACCGTAAATAAAAATATGCCTCCAGAGAAAATCCGGCTTTTCCTCTATGTCTATCTTCTCCGGTATATTCATCGCGTTTTGAACGGGAACGAGCTCTCCGCTCTCTCCCGGCCAGAACCATCTGACGCCGAAATACTTTTCCAAAAACTCATAAACAGCAAATAAACTCCCTTTGTGCGATGTCATATAATTAAAAGGAAACGCCTCGCTTTTGCTGATATCCAAATCATCCCCCATCAGGACAATCTTATTACCTGTTCTCTTTATGATAAAAGCGTCCGCTTCAAAGTTATCCTTAATCTTCAGTTCTTCAGTAAGCCTGCTTTTGCCGACAAGAAACAGCAGACCTTTTTCGTCCTTAGACACATCCACGCGTATTGGAATATCCTTCCCTGATATTTTATTCAAATAAGTCTTCAATTCCGCCGCCGCGAACTTGACGACTTCAGGGGCATTGGAGCTTATGACTATGGACATGTCCTGAAGCTTTTCCTCCGCATAACCGCAGAAACAGATTGCTGAAATCACGAACAGAAACACGCTTTTAAATCTCATTTTCCCAACTCCTTATTTTAATAATTATTTACCGCGCTTATCCATCTTTCAGTCTGCGTGGATATAACGGTTTTTTCATTGAGCCACTCCACATGCCCGTCAATCATCAGATAATTATTGCCGTTCCCGTGTTCCATTTCGGGATGCCCGTAAACCGGCACTGAACCGGAGAGTCCCCAGTTATTGTACCCCATGGCGTCGCCGGTGTTGTGGCCCCAGTTTTTGCCCCACCATTCGACAATCCAAAACCATTTTCCCGGGATTCTCGAGGCCAGTTCCGTGTATTTCATAGGACGCGCGTAATGAGTCGCGCCTTTGCTCATGGCGTATGACCTGCGGTATTGCCAGGTAAAGGGAATTTTATCGCTCGGACACGCAAAAGTACTATAGGGAATCTTGCTCTCATAATCCTTCAATAACTCCTCCCATGTATCATGCGCGCCCCCTGACGCATTGGCCGGAGCTCCAGGTATGTAACTGTCGTTATCGCTCATGTACATGTTAAGAGTAATTCCCAATTGCTTCAGGTTATTCTGACAGGATATGCGCCTTGCCATTTCCCTTGATTTTGAAAGAGCCGGAAGCATAATCGCCGCCAAAATCGCTATTATCGCTATCACAATGAGGAGCTCAATAAGCGTAAATTCCCAAAACAATACTTTTCTTTTCATAATTTATCTCTCACTTCCACAAATCATTTTTCCTGTCATTTCTGACCCGGAACATTAAATAATCGATTAATCGATTAATATTATATCAGTAATATCCCTTCTTGTCAAGAGCAGGGGTAAAAAAGTACTCAGCGTTTTATGTTTTCGAGCCAGTCGCGGCCGGAAATCCACATTATTTTGCCGTCACTGTAGAGGACGTGCCCGCCATCACTGAAATTTCCGGGTTTGTCCCAGAGAATCGGTTCGGCAGTTATACTGTTAGCCGGCACCGGAGAGTATATGTAATCAGTATGGATACTTGAAATACTTTCCTCTTCATTTGCCGGTTCAGTGCCTGTACCGGGACATGTGAGATGAGCGGTATCCTGAAGACAGCCGCTTTTCCTGAGTTGCTCCAGACCGGCAGGGCCTTCCATGTCGGGAAAGGCATTACCCGTATTTCTCGCGTATTTTTTCAGTGCCATGGAAAGTTTTTTCAGGTTTGACATTGATATTTTTTTTCTCGTCCCATCACGGATTTCCCCGACTTTTGAAATACGGCAGATTTTAGCATGGCCTTTCGGAGCGGATATCACCGCGTCAATCGTGTTGTCCGCTATCAAAGTGCCCATTATGGACGGGTTGCTTTCAGTATCAATTTCACCTCTGAATTTTCTATCGAAAAGCCCCCCCTTTACAGTTCCCTTAATAAGCGTCCCTTCGCTATCCGGGAGCATCATTATGAATTTGCCATGTATCAGGAGATCAACAAATTCGGGATTCTCACCATCTGCCGCAATCTTATAACAGCCCTGTTCCAGCTTCAGTTCCTGCGCGCGGAGGCCCAGAGATGAAAACATAAACAAAAGCAAAAGTGATTTAAGCATAAACTTCATTATTTGATCTCTGTAAGTTTGAAAGCTGTCTGTCCTACGCCCTGCCGTTCCAGTTCCTCGATCTGCACATAAGGATTTTTTCCGAATATCTTTTCGAGGAGATGCCTGCCTTCGCCAAGCTGCCATTTGCCGATAAGGGAACCTTTTATGAAATTCTCTTCTTTGATGGAATCGAGAGAAGCCTTTTCGACCGCGACCATGTCGCTTGAAGCAAATATGCCTATGTCCGGCACAATCGCAGGGGTACTGAAACCCCAGCAGTCGCAGAACATGGTTATGTTGGTGAGAATATTTATATGCAATACCCGTGATTTTTCAAAAGAATCCATGACCTTTTTCGTTGTCATGGCCATGCCCTCCTGAAAATGCCTGAAGCCGTCTCTGTCATCCATTTTAAGGGCATCTTTGGGACAGGCGCTTATGCAATGTCTGCAATATCTGCAATTGTGAAAGAAGAGCCTGAACTTCTTTTCCGCCTTATCGACCTCAATGCCTCCCGTGTCGCATGCCTCCTCGCATTTTCCGCAGAAAACGCATTTACTTTCATCCCAGCTTATTCCGCCCTCAAGTGAGTGGATTTTTCTTCGAGTTTCCCTGTCAACACAACCCATCGCGATATTTTTGCACGCGCCCCCGTAAGCGCATACACCGTGACCTTTGACATGAGAAAAATTTATCAGAGATGGAGCATCCCATATCGCGCCGAGAATATTCACCGCGTCAAGGGAACGATACCCGATTTCCTGTTTTATAATATTTGTCCCGTAAGGCCCTCCGGCGGCAACTATCGGACAGCCGAGCGTTTCCGAGGTATATCCGCGCGCCGCCGCGTCATAGACCTGCTGAAACGAGCCTTCCACTATGAACGGTTTTCCACCTGCTTTTTTCAGTTCTTCCACCAGAACCCTTATGAACACGGGATGAATTGTGGTATAACCGAGGTTCGCGCCGAGATGTATCTTTATCGGCACGTAATCGTCCCTGCAAATATTTTTCAGGTCGATTTTCTCCAATATGCGGCGCAATTTGGCTGGAAGAGTCGCGTCTGCCTCCGGTTCCTTCACGTGTGCCGATGCAAAAAAGACTTCTGATTTGTTTCCCATAAGTATTGTTTTCCAAGGTTATTTTTTTATTTTCGCGGAGCTATTCCGGAAGAATGTTTTTCAATTATGCGTTTCATTTCCTTGAGTTCGTCCTGGCGGAGAACAACGTTTCCGGCCTTGGCGTTTTCAACGGCGTGTTCTTTTTTTCTCGCGCCTGCCAGCACATGAGTGCAGCCGGGCTGATGAAATGCCCACGCCAGCGCCAACTGCGCCACATTGATATTATGCCCGTCGGCTATCTGTTCAAAATCATCAAGCATGGCCCTGATTTTCCTCCGGCCCTCTTCAGTGAAACGCGGCAGATTATTTCGCATGTCGCCTTCGTTGAACTTTCTCTGACTGTCTATCTTTCCGCTGAGGAGCCCGAGGGCCAGGGTAGAATATGAAAGAAACGCCATCTTGTTATTCCGGCAGTAAGGAAGGTTTGCCTTGTCAGCGTCCCTGTCAAGAATATTATACAATTCCTGATCGCTGTCGAGCTCGCCTTTTTTCATGTATTCGTCCATTTCCGTAGAAGTCGCGTTACATACTCCAACGGCGCGTATTTTGCCTTCTTCTTTAAGCTTCATCAATTCAGCCATTGTATCTTCTATAGGAGTTGAACTGTCCTGCCAATGTGTCTGATAAAGGTCGATTGTATTTACTTTCAACCTGTTCAGGCTGTTTTCGATCTCATACCTTATTATTTCAGGAGAGAGACAGCGATAGACCTTTTTGTTTCCTGATTCGCTGACGCATTTTTCATCAGTATTGAAAAAATGAACACCCTTTTCAAGATGCCATATCAAGCCGCATTTTGTGGCAAGAACAACCTTGTCTCTTTTTCCTCTGATGGCTTTACCGACGAGTTCTTCAGCGTATCCCATACCGTAAACGGGCGCTGTGTCTATCATGCTTATTCCATTGTCAATAGCCGCGTGAATGGCCCTGACCGCGTCATTTTCGGAGGAAGTTCCACCCCACATCCAGCCGCCTACGGCCCATGTTCCGAGAGAAACAACCGAGGCCTCAATACCGGATTTTCCCAAAGGTTTGTATTTCATTACAGTAGTCTCCCTTTAGTATCAAGGATCTTATGATATGTTAATTTATCACAATTTAGTGATAATTGAAATGCCTGCTCCTCATAAAAAAGATTTTTTGCCGATATTTTGTGGAAAGAAAGTATTTTAAGACTAATTTAACTCCAACGTTTAGAGGATCTTTATCATGAAAAATTTACTTTTTATCGTTTTCTTTATTATTTCGACTGTTCTGTGGGCGGAAAAAACCGAATACAGCGCGCTTAAATTTCTGGAAACCGTCAGGCATCCTCCGGGCAGAGAATGCTGGGCGTCAATGGGAGGCAAGGCAACCCATCAGAGACGCGGAAAACCCCTTCTCGAAGCACTGCTTTATCTGGGAATACGTTTCACGCCGGAACGCACCATCGCGCAGGTGGTCGTCAACAACAGCGAGGCATATTATGTCGGGCAGGCTTACAGTGCCTCAGGCGAAGCCGCCAGCGTGATTCCCGCCAACAAAACAGGTTACGAAAAATCCGTTCTGGCCGATTTCGGGATACGTCCTCAGGACCTTACCATGACCTTTCTTTTCTGGGATTTGGTGAAAGAACTTGAGAGGGACAGCGTAAAAGGGCGCGACTGCCGCGTCTTTCTCCTGTCCTCCAAAGATAAAAGCGAACTGGCAAGAGTTTCAATCAGCGCGGAATACTTTTTCCCTCTCAGGGTGGAATGGTTCAACAATTCCGAAACCGTCAGCAACGGCAAACCCTACAGAACGCTTGAAATCAGTTCTTTCCGCCGTGAAAACGATTTCTGGCTGGTGAGCAGTCTCCTGATTTACGGCCCCGGCTGGCAGACAAAAATCGATTTTGACGAAACCCATGCAGGCTTTAAGGATGAAGCCCCTCCCGCCAACCTCTTCAGAGAAATAAAAGGAACGGAGAAAAAATCCGCGGTTCAATAACCAAAGCAATTCTTCTGTTTATAAACAATAAAAATTCACAACAGCATCTTCTGCGTTTCTTCTTGATATATACGATATTGATGTGTAGATTTTAATAATTCACTACTGGGAGGATATCATGATTTACAAATATGCTTCGGAAAACCGCGAATTTCTGAAAAATCACACCGCGTCAATGAAACAGCTGGCAGGAGTACGCCGCTCCGTCATGGACGATGGCAAGGAACGCGGGGTCAGAACTGCCGAAATCTATAACGGGAGCGGATTGAATTTCAGTGTCATTCTCGACAGAGGACTTGATATCGGTAACGCTTCTTTCAGAGGCATCCCCCTGGCATGGGTTTCGCCCGCGGGTTTCTGCAACCCGTCTTTTTATGAACCCGAAGGACTGGGCTGGCTGAGAACTTGGGGAGCGGGCCTCATGACAGGCTGCGGCATGAGAAATGTCGGCGCGCCGGACAGGGTCGACGGCGAAAATATCGGTCTCCACGGACGGCTTTCGCATATTCCAGCCGGAAATATAAGCACGGCTGAAGAATGGCTTGATGATAAATACACCGTTTCAGTCTCAGGAGAAATGAGGGAATGCAGGACTTTCGGCGAAAATATTCTTCTCAAAAGAAAAATCAGCATCGTAATGGGCGAAAACACCATAAGCATAGATGACATTATGGAGAATCAGGGAACACGTCCCGCACCCGCGATGCTTCTTTACCATATAAATCTCGGCTATCCGCTCCTTTCCGAAGCTTCTATTCTCAAGGCCGTTCCGCACCAGCTTGCGCCGCGCGACGAAACAGCCGCCGCCGGAGCGAAAATCTGGGACAAATGCAGCAAACCTGCAATGGGTTGGAACGAACAGTGTTTTTATCATGAAATCCCGGCCGACGACGACGGCTACGCCAGAATAGCGCTCTTCAATCCCGCGCTGAAACTTGAAACCGTAGTGGCGTACAGAAAAAAGGAACTGCCATTCCTTACACAATGGAAGCAGATGGGCCAGGGCGAATATGTCATGGGCCTTGAACCGGCAAACTGTCATGTGGAAGGCGCCGGCAAAGAAAAAGAAAAATTCGCTTCACTGAAAATACTTCAGCCCGGCGAAAAAACAGCTTTCAGCGTCAAAATAACAGTAACACAGTACGTATAGGGCAAAACGGCGCGACTAACTCTGATTTTTCGTTTTTCGCTTGAGTTATGCGATTTCTGAACTATTGTTCTTCAGTCAAAAAAAGGGGGATTTTTCGTAGTCGAAGAACTGTCCGTAACAGTCACAATCTGATATTACAATAAATTGAAAGAGGGCAAGTATGCTGAAATCCGAGATATTGAGAAAGATAGAACAGATACAAACGCTTCCGACACTTCCTGCCATAGTAGGACAACTCAACAGTGCCCTCGACAACCCCAACGTAAACGCCGAGCAGATAGGAAAAATAATAAACGATGACCCGTCCATAATGGCGAAAGTGCTGAAAATCGTTAATTCAGCCATGTATTCTCTGCCCAATAAAGTATCCTCCGTTTCACAGGCCACTTCGCTTCTGGGCTTCAGGGCCATAAAGAATGTGGCACTGGCAACTTCAGTTTTTTCGACTTTTGAAATAGGCGAACAGAAAACCCGTTTCAACAGGGAAGAGTTCTGGAAACACTCAATCATAGTCGGCATAGCGATGAACGTTCTTTACGACTATACCAGGGTCAATATTAAAAGCATCCAGTCAAATGACGTTCTTCACCTCGCCGGACTGGTGCACGGGATAGGGATAGTGATTTTTGAGCAGTTCTTTCATGTGAAGTTCACTTTTGCCATGATAATGGCCCAAAATGAAAAAATTTCCCTTGCCGAAGCTGAAAGAGCAACTCTCGGCGCCGACCACTGCGAAGTAGGCGCCTGGCTGGGTAAAAAATGGAACCTTCCCGATCCTGTTATTGCCGCCATCCGCTGGCATGGAGAACCCGAATCAGCGCCCGCCGAATTCACGGACATAGTAAACCTCTGCCATACAGCCAAATATATATGCACCCTCAAAAAGCTCGGCGATTACGGAGATACAGTGCCTGTTTTTAAAGGTCAGGTATGGAAGTCACTGGGACTTACTATGGACGAAATCGGCGATATCATAGACGAAATCAACATCAAGGCAAAAGACTCGGACACTCTCCTGGCGCTTGCTAAAAAGTAAAAAAGGTTCAAGACTTGTCATTGAGCATATGCAGGTAAACCATCTCTCCGCCTTTTACGATTGCGGCATTGGGACAACCGACCATGTTGCATACACCCATGCAATATGAGAAATCAGCTTTCGGAGTAAGAAAAAAGGCAACAAGCTTCCCTTTGTCGCACCATGTGCATTCGGAGTATGCCGGCAATTCCACACCGCAAATGGGACAGAACAGCTTTAAAACCTTGCCGTCAATCAGATCTATATCCAATGAAATTCTGGATTTGTCACCATATATCGGACTCAACGCGACCCGCCCTCGCTGTCCGTCCTGTTCCACATCTATCACTATCCCTGAATAACCGTTGAATTTTGCCCTGTCGCTTATCATATTATGCCCGTTCGGACAATATGCTTCGACCACGGCAAGAAGCTTTTCGGAATTGGCGGTTTCATGAAAAATAGGGTTGGGTATTACAATCATCCCTTTCTTATCAAAACGTTCCATGTCTCTCTCCTGTCAATTAATTTTCAACGCTGTTCTTATTTTCCGAATTTCCGCCTTTTGTTTTTGTAAACATTACTTTCAGGGCGAAAAGCACCAATATGGCAATAACACATAAGGCCAGGTAAAACTTGTAACTGTCAACTGCTTCCCCGTTTGGAACTTTTATGAATTTGAAATTTTCAAAAATCCTGTCCGCGTCCGGATTTTTCTCGAAAAATAAAGGCGGCCCTATAATATCCAGCCTGTAAAAAATCCCATTCACAATAAATATTCTTATCAACGCCATTCTGTTAACGGTCTTGAAATAGGCTTTTCCGGCATAAGATATAGTCTCATTCCACTTTATCAGAGAGCTTTCCCTGTTTTCCACAAGTCCTTCCTTGAAAAAGCCCTGTTCAAATGTTTCCAGAAATTCGTCATCAACCCTAGCATTCTCCTGAGCTTTCCCTGCAGAAAGAGCAAAAATAAGCGTTTTTGAAGGCTCTACCGCGGCACATAAAGAATCAGCCGCTTTCCCGTCTGCCCATTTCCAGTCCTTCCCGGGAAGAGAAAGCCTGCAATTGTATTGCTCAAAGTTTTTTTCATCAAGCCCATGCGAATCGAAAGAAATAAAAAAGAAGCTTGCAAAAAGAGAAAAAACACAGATGAAATATTTTTTAATGCTCATAAAGAAATTCCATTATTTTCCGCATAATATTCAGCGCAGTCGCGCGCTTTTCAAATTACACGGCACAATTTGATTTTTCCAGCGCGGAAACGAGTATTGGAAGGACTTCATTCAAATCCCCTGCAAGCCCTATGTCGGCAATGCTGAATATAGGCGAGTCAAGGTCTTTGTTTATCGCTATTATGAATTCGGAATTCTGCATTCCGGCAAGATGCTGCACTGCGCCCGATATACCGCACGCTATGTAAAGCGCCGGATGTACGGTAATCCCTGTCTGCCCTACCTGATGAGAATAATCCAGCCAGCCGCTGTCAACCACTGAACGGCTTGCGGCAAGTCCCGCGCTCAGCGCCTCTGCCAGCTTTCTTACAAGTTTTATTCCGTTCGGCCCTCCTGCCCCCATCCCGGCGGCAACTATTACTTTGGCATCCGCCAGGGATACTTCTTTCTTTTCAGAAAAATTAAATTTAACTATCTGTTTATATTGCCTGGTGCTTGCGCTTTCGCTTCTGACAATTTCCAATTTACCGCAACCCGTAACGGTGGAGCTTTCAGCTTTTTTAAAAACATGCGGACGCACTGTCGCCATTTGAGGAAATTTTTCACAAAGAATAGTTGCCAGAAGGTTTCCGCCAAAAGCAGGCCTGGTCTGAAGAAGTTTCCCCGAAGCGGGGCAAATTTCAAGACCTGTACAGTCAGCCGTCAACCCTGTTCCCAAAAGTACCGCTATACGCGGCATCAAGCTCCTGCCCCGTACTGTCGCGGCCCCGAGAATTATTTCCGGGTTATGCTCCTTGGCCAGCTGAACGACTGTTTCCGCTAGAACTTCATCATGAAACCCCGCAAACAGCGGCCCTTCCGCGAGATAAAATTTACGGATTCCCGCCGGGGATATTTTTTCAATCCACTCCCCTGCCCTTTCGCCAATCAGCACAGCTGCGACATGAGAAGACTTCATTCGCGCGAATTCCGCCGCTTTCCCCAGCAATTCAAATGTCGCCGCTGAAGGCATATTTTCATTGCCAGCCTCAGCTATAACCCATATTTCACTGTTATGTGCTTCGCTTTTCGACATTAAAGTATTTTTTTCCATGAAAAGGAATCTACATCTGAAACATGAAGTTTTAAAACTATGAATTTGAAGATTTGAGGATAAAAAAAAGAGGAAGCAGGTAACACTCCGCTATTAAATTAACTTTAAAGCTTTGCAGCTTTTATATTGTATTTGTTCAGAGGTTACCAACCTGCTTCCGTAATTTCAATTATACTATAAAAAAAAATTAAGGCAATAGCATTTGCAAGTTTTAAGAATCTTTTCGCAAAAAAATCTACAAAAAAAATCTACATGCTGAAATGTGTGTTTCTAAAACTGAAAATTAGAGGGACTTCAAGATAAAAAGAAAAGGAAGCAGGTAACACTCCACTATTAAATTTTAACTTTAAAGCTCTGTAGCTTTTTCATTGTGTTTGTTTAGAGGTTACCAACCTGCTTCCGTAATTTCAATTATACTATATTAAAAAAAAGAAGGCAATAGCATTTGCAAGTTTTTAATTTTTTTTCGCAAAAAAATACACGCTGAAAATTGAAAAAGTAAACGCACCCCCCTCCAACCATTCAAATGCATTTAGTCTGACAAAAAGGGTGGGGTGCAATAAGTTTGACAAA
>Ga0209417_1002720_pt1 | contig 26015 bp, 14 predicted proteins | sample RifGroF2_FD_184002 | JGI IMG/M metagenome (GOLD analysis project Ga0209417, IMG submission 184002) | Groundwater microbial communities from Rifle, Colorado, USA - Groundwater F2 (SPAdes) (version 2) | ecosystem: Environmental > Aquatic > Deep subsurface > Groundwater | place: Rifle, Colorado... | reverse complement strand
GAAAAACTTGATGGATATGATGAAGCTGGAAGTTTTTGAGTTGTTAGTGTAGTTTAATAATTAATTCGGCAGTCCTTGGGACTGCTCACAACCGTCAAGCCCCTCGCTAGGCGAGGGCGATATGACTTTAGTTAAAGCTTAAGCCTCCTTTTAGCCATAAACCCCATTGACAGATTCCCATTCTTTTATTGCAAGACGCATCACAACAAAAATCACACAAGTAACAATTATTGTTGCACGAATTTGAACAACCACAGTCTGGTATTTTACACAAATAAGTAGCGAATTCAATTTCGCCGCCTATCCCAACAAATGGCAACCATTTTTTATCATCGTTTTTGTAGTAATAATTGAAGTTTGCGAAAAGTTTATGCGTAAGAGCACTTGGAGAGTCATCCATATTTATTTCACCGTTTGCGATCAAAATTGGTTGTGTAGATGTATTGATATTAGTATTATTTTTTGATGTTAATTGGTGAGCTAGTGTAGAAATACTATCTGTTGCGTAAGTTAAATAGTTTTCTGGATTTGGATTATCTATTTGTGGGTTTGATAAAGGATTTTCTTCAAAAGCTACAGCTGGATAGTTTTTTCCTGAGTGAATGGAGCTTTCACTTTGTGTTGCTCCAAGAGCAACAGCATTTTCTTTTTCAGTTCCGTAATAACCATAAATAAATGAGTCGCCTTTTATTGCCATATTATAGCATGGTGGTTTTGAGCAGCAGCAGTTTATTGCAAATCGTTCACCAGTTCTTGCCCAGAAATCATATCCAAGATCGAAGCTAAAATTATTTCTTACTATTCCAAGTTTTATTGCGATATCTGCTTGTAGATCCATTTCTACGTTTAGTTTAAATGTTGACCAGTTTATTGCAGGTACCAAGTTTTTTTGATATTGGTAGGTAGATGCTTGAGGGTCTGTGCCTCCAGTGACGTCTATTTTTAAATTGTCTAAGTTTTGACCCATTTGTTCAAGCAACATGTATCGGCTGTTTGTTTTGCAAGAAATATCAAATGATCTACATTGGCAGTTATTTGCTAAATGTGTTAATGTTGCGTCTATCCAAAAGCCTATATATTTATCCGGATCTTGTTTGCATCTATGGAAGATCCATGAGCCGGAAAGTTCGCAACCCATTTCCCAGTGCTTGCCATTACCGATTATTGGTTCAAATAAATATTTTGCGCATGGCTTATTTCCTGTTGGCGCAGAAAGTAAAAATGCAAAGCCAAGATGGCCATCTTTATTTAATACAAAATTATAACCAAGACTGGCGCGAAGCTCTGCAAGGCCAATTTTGGTTAATTTGTCGTTTGTTATTAGTCCGTATTTTAATGGTTCTTTCATATCGCCAAAAGTTGAATTACCACTTATAAATTGTAAAAAGTTTTTTGTTAAATTTTCTCTAGAGATTGTGTTTGTTGAGAGATAACCAGCTGCTGAATCAATTATTCCAGGGTTGCAAATTTTTTCGCAAGGATTTAATTCTGTTTTTGTCCAGGCTATAGGCATTACGACTTTTGCGTAAAGGCCTTCTGTTAGATTGTCTAGACCGAAATAAAAATTTAAATCTAAAATTACGTTTTGTATTTTTGGGCAGAAAGATATTGTTGAGCTATAATCTAGTGGAAGTCCGAAATAATCTGCTAGCCACGCTTTCTCGTTTCTGTTTTGAACTTGGCTTCCTTGAATATATAAATTTTCGCAGTTTACATAGTCTTGTCCAAAAAAATATCTTGGTATTTGTTTGTTGTTAAATGAACTTTGATATTCTGCTGCCAAAGAGGCAAATCCGTTTAAAATATTTAGACCGTATTTATTTTGTGCTTCCTGCGTGCATACAATTTCTCTAGCAGAATTCCTACCCTGGTTTCTTGGTAGTAAAAATGGATAGCCGTTACAGATGCTATTACAGCATACAGGTTGAGTTTCGCCGCAAGATCCGCATCTTGTGGAGCCTCCACAGGCTGCGCATCCTGAGTAAATTTCAAAAGTGTGTGATAAAATAAATATTAAAAATATTATAATATTTTTTGTAAAAGCGCTTGCTGTAGGTTTATTATGTAAAGTATTTTTTTGAGATTTTTTTTTGAGCATTTTATAACTCCTGTTTTTTTATAATAATTTTATTAATTAAAAGCTACGCCACCTTTTATCCAAACGCCCCATTGCGAAAGAGCAACTCTTGGTGCTTCATATTTTTCAAAACATAATTTTTGATTATTTCTAGATCCACAAGATATTATATTATTGCATCCAGATGCAGCACAAGTAGAAGCATTTGTGCAGTTATTAGAATAATTTGAGTTGCAAGAATTACAGTTATTTGCACAGCAATCTTTATATTTATCTTGAGAAAATTCTATTTTTCCACCAACAGAAATAAATGGGATATTTTTTTCTTCACCATTATTTTTTTCGCTATTAGTATCTTTCCATGCGTATTCAAGATTGCCAAATATTTTGTGTGTTATTCCTGCAGGGGAATTATTTGTATTTATTAAGCCACTTCTTGATGCGCGTACAGGCTGTATTGATGTTTCAAGTTGTTCGTTATTATTTATATTTTTTACTATCTCATGACTTGAACCATAAAAAGCAAGTTCAGGATTGTCAATAATGCTATCTCCAGTTTTACAATTTATTATTGGGCCATGAATTGTTGCGCAGCTTTGAGTTTGACCTATAGGGATTATTGTCGCCGTGTATATGTTATCCCAAAGTTTTCCATATAGCATAGCGTCGCCTTTTATAGCATAATTTTTGCTTGAATCGCATGGGCAGGTAGTGTAACTTGAAAATTCTTCGCCAGTTCTCGCCCAAAAATTATAACCTAAATCAAAACTAATATTGTCTCTTGATCCGGATAATTTTATGCAGATATCTGTTTGTAAGTTTATTTTAGTTAGTATATTAAATGTCGACCAGTTTATTAATGGAATTAAATTTTTTGCATATTGTGTTGTTGATGCAGTGTAAGTTTGTTCTTGTCCTGTTAGGTTGTTGGAGTCTTCTATTTGAGCTAGAAGCATGTATCTGCTGCTTTGTTTTCCACAAAGATCAAAGGATCTCATTTGTCTAGTTTTAAATAAATGGCCTACTATAGCATCAAACCAAAGGCCAATATATCTGTCGTTATTTTCTTGGCTTCTATAAAATATGTATGATGCGGTTAATCCGGCGCCAAGTTCCCAGTGTTTACCATTTCCAACTATTGGTTCAAATAATTTTTCTGCAGATGGTCTTGTGCCTGTGGGAGCTGATGTATAAATTAATGCTCCAATATGAGAATCTTGATTTAATATAAAATTATAACCTAGTGTAAAATCAAATTCTGCAAATCTAATTGCAGTATTATCGCAGTTATTTATTTTTCCATATCGCATTGGAATTTTCATATCTGCAAAATTATAGCCGCCTTGCATTATTTGTAAAAATGAATTGTCAAGACTAGCTACGTTTACCGCATCTTGTGACATATAACCTGCCTGGTAGCCTGTAGTTGCTGTTGATATAAGTTGTTCACATTGATTAAGTTTCCATTCTGTCCAGGCCAATGGAGCGTCTATGTTTATAAATAAACCAGGTGTAAGTTCGTCTAGGCCGATATAAAAATTTAAATCTACAACAACATTTTTAATGCTAGGGCAAAATTTTACTTTAGAAGAAAAATCTGCTGGCAATCCAAAATAATCTGCCAGCCATGCTTTTGGATTTCTATTTTCTATTGCGCTACCTTGAACATAAAGCTCGCAACCATTTACAAGATCGGTTCCAAATAAAAAGTGAGAAAGCTTTTTGCTATTAAAGGATTGGGTGTATTCTGTTGTAAAGCTAAATGCTCCATATGTTAAAGGCATATTGTTTTTGTATATAAAGTCTTCTAGTCCTGCAAATTGTCTGGCTATATCTCTACCTTGTGATCGCATTTGCAGGTATGGGTAACCTTCACATTTATTTAAACAACATGGACTTGAACTTGTGCATGTTGAGCATGAGCCAGAATTACTTGAGCTAGAAATTGTGCAATTTGTGCACGTATTCTGTCCGTATAAATTTGAGTTTAAAATAATTAATAAAGAAAAAGTAAAAAAAATATTTATTATATTTTTATTTATAAATTTTCTTGAGAATATTTTTTGTTTTTTGTTTTTTATTATAACAAGTTTTATCATATTGAAACTCCCGTTTTTATGGGTTAATATTTTTTAAATTTCTTTATTAATATTAATAGATTTTATTTTTCAATAGATAGAATAAATTTTTAAAAGAGGCTAAAGAGCATTGCCCTAGCCTCTTTTAAAAATTTATTTATTTTTATTTGTTTTATTTTTTATTAATTAATCAAAAGATACACCGCCTCTGATCCATGCACCCCAAAGAGATACAGCACCTCTTGGTGTTTGGCAATTATCACAATTATTACAAGATCTATTGCGGGTTACATTTTCTGTTGTATTGCATTCGTTTATACAGCAACTATTTTCGCAACAACATTTTTTATAATTATCTTGTGAAAATTCTGCAAATGCACCAACTGAAATTATAGGTATGAATTTACTTTTTCTATCTTTCCATGCATAGCCAATATTTGTAAATATTTTATGAGTTATAGAGCTAGGTGATTTGCCTAAATTTAGCATGCTTTTATCTACAAGAACTGGTTGTATAGACGTTGTAATAGGCGCCAGTACAGGTGCCCACAATATATAAAGAGGTTCATGATTAATTATAGCTACTGTATAATAAGCGGTTTGAGCATTATCAACAACTCTTGGCGTTAGGCCGTGTATAGATGCGTTGCTTTCTGTTTGTGCTATTGGTACGATTGTATTTTCTGCACCGTATTTTCCATAAAGTGTAGCATCACCTTTTATAGCATATGATTTTCCTGTATCGCATGAGCAAGTTTCTGGATAAAACTTTTCTCCAGATCTTGCCCAGAAGTTGTATCCAAGGTCAAAATCCCAATTATCTCTTGAGGCGCCAAATTTTATTGCGATATCTGCTGAAATTGGTATAGAAACGTTTACATTTATTGTCGACCAGTTTATTGCAGGGATTAGATTTCCTGAGTATTGGTAATTGCTAATTGTGTATGTTGGTTGATCTCCTGTTAGTGGTTGTGTGGTTTCGCCAAGAAGATCTGTTGTTTGATAGCTCGTATCTAGCATTTCTTCTAGAAGCATGTATCGACTATTTGGTTTTTTGCAAAAATCAAAAGATCTTTTTTGACAGGCTTTGAATAAATGTGTTACAGAAGATTCTAGCCATAAGCCAATATATCTATTTTCGTGTTGTTTATTTCTATGGAAAATCCATGATCCTGACAAGTTTACACCAAGCTCCCAGTGTTTGCCATTGCCAACAATTGGCTCGAATAAATTTGTTGCACAAGGACGAGTTCCTGTTGGTACAGATGCATATAGTGAAAGGCCTAGATTATAATTTTGTTTAGAAATAAAATTATATCCAAGCTCCATGCCTAGTTGTGCTAAGGCAAATTTTGATAAGTTACAGTTTCTAATTTTTCCAAATTTAAGAGGGGTTTGCATATCGCCAAATGTTGTATCTCCATTCATAAATGGAAGAAATGTTTTTTGCAAGTCTGCTCGTTCTATAGTTGTTGTTGACATGTAACCAGCAACATAAGGGTTTTGGCCTTCTGAAATTACTTTTTCACAAGGATCAAGTTGCCATTTTGTCCATACTAATGGGGCGCTTAATTTTATGTATAGACCTTGAGCAAGTCCGTCAAGTCCCAGATATAAATCTAAATCGATTATAGCATTTTGTATTTTAGGACAAAAAGATACTTTTGAATTATAATCATTTGGTAGTCCAAAATATTCTGATAGCCACGCATTTGGATTTCTATCTTCTACTAGGCCGCCTTGAATATATAAATCTTTGCAATTAATAAGATCTTTTCCAAACAAGAAATTTGCGAGTCTATTATTATTAAATGATTGCGAATATTCAGTTGTTATAGAAAAAAGGCCATATGTTTCTTCGGCATCATATCTATTTATAAATTCTTGAGGCAATGTTATTTGTCTTGCTAAATCTGTTGCTTGAGAGCGTGCTTGTAAAAATGGATAACCTTCACAAATATTTATAGCATTGCAATTATTGCATGAATTATCTGCTGATATCTGTGATAAGCTTGCAAGAGTTATTATTGTGAGTAAAAATTTTATATGTAATAATTTCATGTATAAAAATTTTATTTTTTTGTACATTTTTCACTTTCTTTTTTTTTAATTAATAATTAGTTAAATTTTATTTGTTGTGAGTACCAAAAAAGGGCCAGGGAGATAATCCCTGGCCCTTTAGTACTAGTCTAGTTTTTACTTGCTATTAAATTGGGTTAACAATTGTTAACAAATAATTACAAACTAAATGATTCTAGGAAAATTAGTCAAAAGATAATCCACCTTTGATCCATACTCCCCAGATTGAAACTGCGCCTCTTGGTGAGTTGCAGCCACAGTCATTGCATGAGCCACATGATGTGTTGCATGCTGTGCTTGTTGTGCTTGTTGTGCATGAATTGCATGAATTGCAATTATCACAGCAACAGCAATCATTGTAGTTGTCTAATGAGAATTCAACTTCGCCACCGATTCCTAAGAATGGTATCCAGTTGCTTTCTCTATCTTTCCATGCATAGCTAATATTTGCGAACAATTTGTTTGTTATTGAGCTAGGTGATTTTCCTAAGTTTAACATGCTCTTGTTTACAATAACTGGTTGGATTGATGTTTGCAATGTTCCAGTTGTTACTAAGCTGTAAATAACTTTGTGTAAGTTATTGCTTGTGTAATATCCATCTTCTGGGTTATCAATTTGAGGTATTGAGTTAACTAATGCTGGACCATGGATTGTAGCTGTGCTTTGTGTTTGTGCTATAGCAACTGTATGGTTGTCTGTTGCTTGTGGAGATTTATCATCTGTATCAGAATATCTGCCATATAGTACGGAAGAACCTTTTATAGCATATACCTTGTCTGTTGAGCATGATGAGCAACAATCGTTGCAGAATTTTTCACCAGTTCTTCCCCAGAAGTTATAACCTAAGTCAAAGCTCCAGTTTTCTCTTACTGCACCGAATTTAAGTGATAAATCACCATAAACAGGTATAGATACGTCTACTTGGAATGTTGACCAGTTAACAGCAGGGATCAAGTTTGCAGCATATTGATATGTTGAAGCTGTATATTCTGTTGGTTGACCTGTTAGAAGTGTAGCATCGGTTAATTCTTCAAGTAACATATATCTGCTGTTTGGCTTACATTTGAAGTCAAATGATCTGCATTGTTCTGCTTTGAATTGTGTTGCAACCATTGCGTCTAACCATAGACCCATATATCTGCTGTCGTGCTCTTCGCTTCTCCAGAAGATCCATGATCCTGATAATCCGCCACCAAGTTCCCAGTGTTTACCGTTACCAATGATTGGTTCAAAGATATTTACTGCATTTGGACGTGTTCCTGTTGGTGCTGATGCAAATAAATATAGTCCGAATGTATGGTCTTCTTCTAAGTGGAAATTCCATCCTAATTCTGCATCAAATTCTGCTAAGCCAGCTTCTGTGCAATCACATGAGTTGAATCTGCTATATTTGATAGGAGATTTCATGTCGCCGAATGTTGTGCAGCCTTTCATAGTTTGTAAGAAATTGGTAGGTAAATTGTCTCTTGTAATTGTTGATGTTGACATATAACCTTGAGTAAAGCTTCCTGTGCCAGCATCACATGTATTTTCAGATGGGCATAATTGCCATTTTGTCCAAGCTATAGGAGCATTAAATCTCATATAAAGACCTTTTGCCCATCCATCAAGACCTACAAATAAATCTAAGTCTACAATAGCGTTTTGTATTTTTGGGCAGAAAGATACTTTTGAACTATAATCTGTTGGTAATCCAAAATAATCAGCTAACCAAGCTTTTGAATTTCTTCCTTCAACTGAGCTACCTTGAATTAACAAGTTGCAGCAGTCTACTAAGTCGTTACCGAATAAGAAATGAGAAAGTCTTTCATTCCAGAATGATTGTGAGTATTCTGCAGCTATTGTGAATGAACCATATGCTGAATCCATTCCGTATTTGTTGATAAATTCTTGTTGTCCAACTATTCTTCTGGCTGTGTTTGTACCTTGTGAACGTGCTTGTAAGTATGGGTATCCGTCACATTCTCCTAAGTATGAACAATCATCGCAACAACTATTGCAGCTGTTACAATCATTTGCATAGACTGATACGCCTGTTAACATTGCGAGAGCAATTAAAAATTTCAGTGCTCTATTCATATGAAACTCCTTTTGAATTGATAATAAAATTTGTTAATTATTAAAATTTTTATACAGACACTTCTCTTTTTTTTACATCATATAGCCGCTCTCCTTATATTAATTTATTTGCTTCTTATTAATTATTACATACTATATTTAGCTTATTTAGTTTTTTTAGAAATTAATCAAAAGCAAGTCCACCCTTAATCCATATTCCCCATGTTGATACGCCACCTCTTGGGCTACCGCTATCGCAACAGGAGTTGCATGAATTAGAATCGCATGAATCGCAACTGCATGATGAACAATTACATGAGCTGCAACCGCATGAATTACAATTGCTTGAATTATTTGTATTATTGCAGCTTGAACAGTGACAATCATCGTAATTGTCTTTAGCAAATTCAATTTTTGCACCAATACCCAAGAATGGTACATAATCGCCTTCCTTGTCTTTCCATGCATAACCAATATTTGAGAATGCGCTATTAGAAATTGAGCTAGGTGATTTTCCGAGATTTAAATTTTTTCTAGTTATTGTTACAGGATTGATAGAAGTTTTAATTCTGTTTGCGGCTGCAATTGTAAATAATTCAGTCGCACCTTTTTGGGCATCATATGGATTATCTATTGAGGGATTTGTTTTTGGATTATTCCCGTTTATGGCTGGATAATTTTTACCTGTATGTATATTTGCAAGGCTTTGAGATGCTGATAACGCATAAATATTTCCATCTCCATTGTCTTGTGCGCCGTATATCCAAGAGTCACCTTTGATAGAATATATTTTTGTAGAATCACATCCACATTTATCGTTACAGAATTTTTCGCCAGATCTTGCCCAGAAATTATATCCTAGATCAAAATTCCAATTATCTATCATAAATCCAAGTTTAGCAGCTATATCAGCTTGCACATCAATTCTTACGTCAATAGCAAATGTTGACCAGTTAACAGCAGGAATTAAATTTCTGTTATATTGTTCTGACGCAGATGTTTCGTTTCCGTTAACGTAAGCTTTTATATCATCAGTATTTGTACCCATTTGCTCTAGTAGCATATATCTACTGTTTGGTTTATTGCAAAAATCAAAAGATCTGCATTGACAAGATTTGAATAAGTGTGAAATTGTAGCGTCTATCCAAAGGCCAATGTTTCTGTCTGGGTTTTCTTGGCTTCTATAAAATGTCCATGAGCCGTTTAAGCCTGCACCTAATTCCCAGTGTTTACCGTTTCCAGCAATAGGTTCGAAAAGAAAAGTAGATGATGGGGCGTTTCCGGTTGGGCAAGACGTATAAATAGAAATTCCAAAATTATAATCTTCTTGTAGTATAAAATTCCAGCCTAATTCTAAGTCTATTTGAGCAAGTTTTGTTTTGCTTGTATCACATGAATTTATAAATTTACCAGCTCTTATTGGTGATTGCATATCGCCAAAGGTGTAACCGCCTTTCATTGTGTCTAATAAATTGTTAGCTAAACTTGCTCTAGAAATTGTGGCTGTTGACATGTAGCCGGCAGCAAAACCATTCACACCTTTATCGATAACTTGTTCACATGGGCATAATTGCCATTTTGTCCATACAAGTGGAAAATTTAGTTTGAAAAATAAGCCTTCTGCAAGCTCATCTAGTCCTAAATAAAAATTAAAATCGAGAATTGCATTTTGTACTTTTGGAGAAAAAGATAATTTCGATTGAAAATCTGTTGGTAATCCAAAATAATCTGCTAACCAGGCTTTTGAATTTCTATCTTCAACTTGGCTACCTTGAATATAAAGTTCTTGGCATCCATTAATGTCACTTCCAAATAAGAAATTCGTAAGTCTTTCTGGTCTAAACGATTGAGAGTATTCTGTCGTTATAGATAATGCTCCGTATGTTGTGTCCATATCATATTTGTTAACAAATTGTTGTAATTGAACTAGATTCCTAGGAGAATCGGTGCCTTGAGAGCGTATTTGTAGATATGGATATCCATCACATTTTCCCATACAGCAACTGTTGCAATCGCTGCATGTGCTACAAGTGTTGCACGTATCGCCAGAACTGTTAAAGCTATATATAATTGAATTTGTAATTAGTGATAAAGTTAGTAAAAATTTAATGATTTTGTTCATATCAGATTCCTTTTTTTATTTTTTTAACCCTAATTTTTTTGTAAGCTTTTTTAATTAAAACTTTTTTATAAAGTTTGGTTTAGTAAAAAAAACTTGTTTTTGAACGGCGCAATAGATAGTAGAAACATTATAATAATTTCATTTTGATTTTGTAAAGAAAAAATTATAAAAAGATCCTGTAGCAGGACGATGACCTGCGAAGAAAACAGTGAAATATGCTTTATGTACGTTGTTTTTTAGATGTAGAAGAAATAAAAATCTTCTGGTGTTTGTTTCTGTATATTTATTTGTTTTTCTTTTTTTATAAAAAATTTGTGTAAAAAAATTATAAAAAAATAAGTGCCTGAATTTCTCCAGACACTTATTTTTAAATTATTTTTTAAATAACTTAAATTTGTTTGTTATAAAATTAGTCGAATTGTACGCCACCTTTAAGCCATAGACCCCATTGAGATACTCCGCCACGTTTTGTTGGGCAGCAGCAGTCATTACAGGAGTTACATGAGTTGCAATTATTTGTTGTGCAATTTGTTGTGCATGAATTGCATCCGCAATTAGAATCACCGCAGCATGAATTAAATCCTTGTGCCCACTCAAATTCAGCGCCTGCTCCTAAGAATGGTAGATATCTTTCGCTAGCATCTTTCCAAGCATGGTTTATGCTCAAGAATAATTTGTGTGTTATTGAGCTAGGTGTTTTGCACATATTTAGCAAGTCTTTGCATGCAAGTACTGATGGTTGAGATGTTTTTACATTTTGATTTCCATCTACGCAATGAAGATTAAGGCCGTTTGAATCGAGAGCAAAATATGCGTTGTCAACTTTTGTATTTGTGCAAGCATAATCGCCGGTAGCTACAGGATAGTTTGTTCCGCTATGTATTGTTGCTGCGCTTTCTGTGGCAGATAAAGCGATTGGAGTTAGAGTAGAATATTGTCCATATAGGTAAGCATCGCCTTTTAGAGCATATTTATCATCTGTTGAACATGTGCATGAAGAGCCGCATGAGTTGCAATCACAATCGCAATCACAGCAGAATTTTTCGCCAGTTCTTGCCCAGAAATTGTAACCTATGTCAAAGTTCCAATTTTCTTTTACGTGTGTAAGTTTAATAGCTATATCTGCTTGTGCGGCAATGCTTACGTCTACGCAGAATGTTGACCAGTTAATTGCTGGAATTAAATTGCTTTTATATTGATATGTTGTTGGAGTAGCTTCTGAGTCTATATTTGCTTTTATATTGTCTGTGTTTGCGCCCATTTTTTCAAGTAGCATATATCTGCTGCCTGGTTTACAATCGAAATCAAATGATCTGCATTGTTTTGATTTAAATAAATGAGAAATTGTTGCATCTAAATATAATCCTAAATATTTATCATCACTCTTTGATGTGCATCTGTGGAAAATCCATGAACATGAAAGTCCTGCACCAAGTTCCCAGTGTTTGCCGTTACCAACTATTGGTTCAAATAGATACCAAGCATTAGGTCTATTGCCTGTTGGGGCAGCAAGAATTCCATAAATACCGAAGTGTCCATCTTCTTTTAATATAAAGTTATAGCCAAGAGTACCTCTTAGATCTGCGATACCTACTTTTGATAATTTGCATGAGGTCATTTTGCCAAACTTGATAGGTTCTGTCATATCGCCAAATGTTGTTGTTCCGCTCATTGCTTGAGTAAATGTATCAGGTAAAACATTTCTATTTACATCAGCGGCAGCCATATAGCCAGCATCAAAGCCGGTAGCTGGGAATGATCCGTTGTCTTTAACAACTTCACACATTCCTAGATCCCATTGTGACCATGTGAGTGGCATGTCTAATTTTACATAAAGGCCTTTTGCCCATTTGTCTAGATTTAAAACCCAATTTAAGTCTAATATAACATTTTGTATTTTAGGACAGAATGATACGCTTGACTCAAATAATGGAGATAGTCCAAAATAATCTGCTAACCAGGCTTTTGAGTTTCTGTTTTCAACTTGTGAACCTTGGACTAGCAATGTGTTTGAACAACAATCTGTTTTTATATCAGATCCAAACAAGAATTGTGAAATTTGACAAGGTCTTGATGATTGAGCATATTCTAAAGCTGAGTAGAAGGCTCCGGAATAATCCTTTTTATTTTGTAGGTTTATAAATTGTTCCCATTGTGATAATTCTCTGGCACTATTTCTGCCTTGTGAACGTGGAAGTAGTAATGGGGATCCTTGACATGGTGAAAGACAACTGTCGCAACAATCGTCATCGCAACAACTGTTTCCGCAATCTGCAATAGCTATAGAGCTTGCAAATGCGCTTAAAATTATTATGCTATATAAAAATTTTTTCATTTAAAACTCCTTTTTTAAAACGATTACGTTTTAATTTGTAAATTATTTACTTATTTGTTTTGTTTGATTTGTAAATCATGTCATATTATACCCTTTTTATTTGTAACATATTTATTTATTATATTATTACATAATTTTATTATAACTATTTGTGGATATTGTTTGTAAAGAAAAAGTTTCTAAAATAGAAAATGCCTGGAATTTTCCAGGCATTTTAGTACTGATTTTTTGCTTTTGATTAGTATTATTATTTTTATAATATTACTAAATTAAATACTAATTAAAAGCCACGCCGCCTTTAAGCCATAGACCCCATTGAGATACACCGGCTCTTTTGCTTGTGCAGCAACAATCATCGCAGCTATTGCATGAATTACATGCTGAGTTGCATGATGTTAGGCAAGGTGTTGAACATGTTGTATTGCCACAGCTATTGCAGCAGCTTCCACAATTGTCATCGCAGCAGCTATTGCCTACAGCAAATTCAACTTCAGCACCGATACCTAAGAATGGAATCCAATCATCGTTTCTGTCTTTCCATTCATAGTTAATATGACCAAATATTTTGTTTGTAATTGCGCTTGGTGATTTGCTCATATTTAGTAAGCATTTGCTTACGAGTACTGGTTGGATTGATGTTCTGGTTATATCTGTAGAGTTGTAGCAATCTAAAGCTGTTGCAACTGTGCGTGCAGCATAAGCATTGTCTATTTTTGGATTTTGGCAAACCTTCAAGTTTAGTGCTTCTTGTGCTGCTGTTTGGTTTGTGAAGTGTATGTCAGCTGTGCTTTGTGTTGCTGATAATGCATAAGCAGGTGTTGTTGTGCTTGCTTCGTAACCATAAATAAATGATTGGCCTTTCATAGCATATTGGTTGCATGATGTTGTGCATGTTGTGCATGAAGAGCAGCATGAGTTGCAATCGCAGTCACAATCTTGGCAAACTTTTTCGCCTGATCTTGCCCATAGGTTATAACCTAAATCAAAGCTCCAATTTTCTCTATTGTATCCGAGTTTAAGAGCTACGTCTGCTTGTACGCCAACGCTTACATCTACTTGGAATGTTGACCAGTTGATTGCTGGGATTAAGTTTTTGCTATATTGATATTCGGCAACTGTTTTAGTATTATCTACTAAAGCATTGATGTCTTGGTCATTTGTACCCATTTGTTCAAGTAGCATATATCTGCTGCCTGGTTTTCCACAGAAATCAAATGATCTGCATTGACAGTCTTTGAACATGTGAGTTAATGTTGCATCCAACCAGATGCCCCAATTTCTGTCATCATATTCTTTGCTTCTCCAGAAGGTCCATGCGCCTGTCATACCTGCGCCAAGTTCCCAGTGGTGGCCGTTACCAACTACTGGCTCAAATAAGCTGCATGATGATGGACGATTTCCTGTTGGAGCTGCTAATTGCAAGAATAATCCAAAGTGATAATCTTCTTTAAGTACAAAGTTCCAGCCTAAATTCATACGAATATCAGCTAGAGCAACTTTTGTTAATGGGCAGTTTGTCATGCGACCGAATTTGATTGCTTCTTTCATGTCACCAAATACAGTTGATCCGCTCATTGCTTCTTGGAAGCTATTAGCTAATGTTGCTCTTGTAACTGCTGTTGGAGCCATATAACCGGCAGCAAATCCTGCTGCGCCATCATCTTTGATGCATTCTTGCATATTTAATTCCCATTTTGTCCATGTAAGCGGGGAATAAATTTCGAAGAATAATCCTTTTGCCCAGCCATCAAGACCTAAGTGTAAATCCATGTCAACAAGTACGTTTTGTATTCTTGGACAGAATTTTACTTGAGAGTTGAAATCTTGAGATAATCCGATATAGTCAGCTAACCATGATTTTGGATTTCTGTTTGCTACATCAGAACCTTGTACGTATAATGTGTTTGTGCAGTCTAAATCACATCCAAAGAGATATTTTGCTAATTTTTCTGATCTAAATGATTTTGTATATTCAAGTGCTAGTGAGAAGTTGCCGTATGTTGTGTCTTTTCCAAATTGATTGATTGTATTTTGTGTTCCAACGATTCTGCGTGCGGCGTTAAAAGATTGTGATCTGTATCCTAAATAAGGATATCCATCACATGGTCCTAAGCAGCAATTTCCACAACAATCATCGTCGCAGCAACTTGTGCTGCATCCGTTTGAACATGTGCCGCAGCTACCACAATCTGAGTATGCTGCGAAACTTGTCAACAGAGTTAAAGCTAATATACCCTGCAAAATTTTTTTCATATAAAACTCCTTTAAAAACTGATACATAAGAAGGCAACTTTATTTTAATTTATAAATTATTTGTTTGATAAAATTGCGTTTCTTTTTATTAACACACTCGACTGCTACCTTTTTTGTCACGCCATATATACTTCCTTTCTTTTTTTAAAAAATTTTTATTACACAAGTCATCTTTATATAATTATAATCTTTGAGGCCCAATGATTGTAAAGATTTTTTTTTAAACAACGCGATAGTTGCTTATTCTAGCATGTTTTGCATGTCAAAAAACGCTTTAAGTGCATAATTTTTTTTGTTTAAATTTAGTTTTTTGTTATAAATATTTTCAATTATTGGCATCTAAAAAATTATATCAAATGCTTGTGATTCTAAAAAATGCCCGGATATATTCCAGGCATTTTTTAGTTTATTTAAACTTTATTCGAAGTATAAGCCAGCTTTAAGCCATACGCCAATTTGAGATATTGCGCCATATTTTGTGTTGTTTGTATTGCAGCATGATCCGCAATTGTTGTCGCAACATGCAGCGGTGTCATAATTGCAGTTGCATTTGCATGTGCAATCTTTTTTGGAGCCTTTTGCAACTTCAACAGATCCACCAATTCCTAAGAATGGAAGCCATCTTGCATCTTGATCTTTCCATGCGTAATCTATATTAAAGAACATTTTTTGTGAAACTGCAACAGGAGTTTCGCCCATGTTTAGGTCTGCGCGAGTTACAAATACTGGAGGTAGCGAAATATTCATAGGATCGGTACCTGTAATTTCTTGTATTGGATTTTGTAGTGTATTGTAATAGCCTTGTACCTGATTATCTGTTTGACTTACGCTTTGTATTGTTGCATTGCTATTTGTGTTTGATAAAGCTATTGGCGTTTGTCCTGTATCTTCACCATATAACCAAGCATCGCCTTTTAGAGCATATTTAAATTCATCAACACATGGTGAGCAATCTGTGCAATTAAATTTCTCGCCTGTTCTTGCCCATAAGTTGTAACCAAAATCAAAGTTCCAATTTTCTCTTACATAGCCAACTTTAATTACTACATCTGCTTGTAAATTAATTCTTGCATCTACATTAAATGTTGTGTAATTGATTGCTGGAATTAATTTTTCGTTATATTGGTAAATTTCTGGAGTTAGGTTTGAAGAGCCCATTAAGCTTTCGTCAGCAGGAGCAAATTCTTCAAGCAACATATATCTGCTGTTTGGCTTGCCACAAAAATCAAATGATCTGCGTTGGCAGCTTGAAAATAGGTGATTGAATTTTGCGTCAAACGCTAAATTGAAATATCTATCTTCATATTCTCCGCTTCTTAAGAATATCCAAGAAGCTAAAACGCCAGCGCCAAGTTCAAAGTGTCTACCGTTACCAACGATTGGTTCAAACAAATAGCACGCGCTAGGTCTTGTACCTGTTGGTAATGTTGCATCAACATATAATCCGAAATTATAATCATCTGATTTGAAAATGTTCCAGCCAAGAGTTGCATTGATGTCTGCAAGTCTTGTTCTGTTCATTGAGCAAAGAGGGAACTTACCATAACAAATTGGTGATTGCATATCGCCAAATGTTGTTGTTCCTTGGGTTGCGGCCATAAAGCTTTTAGGTAAATCTGTTGTGCGAAGCTCGGCCAAAGACATTTCGCCTTCATGGTAGCTAGGATTTTGTTCTGTATCTGCTCCTCTATTTTTGATGCACTCTGTCATGTTCATATTCCATCTGGTGTGTGTAAGAGGTGAGTGTATTTTAAAATATGTTCCTCTCCAGAAATTTTCAAGTCCTACGTAGAAGTTTAGATCTACCATGAAGTTGTCGATTAATGGTGAGAATTTTACAGAGCTTGACCATTCAGATGGAAGTCCGAAATAATCTGCTACCCATGCATTTGAATTTCTTGTTACTACTTGTGAGCCTTGTATCAACAATGTATTGTAAACTGTAAGTTGGTCGCCAAAATAGTATTGAGCAATGTTATCTGGCTTTATAGATCTTGTGTAACCAGGAGTTACGGCAAAAATGCCATATGGTGAAGTCATATCAAATCTGTTGATAAATTGGTCTACGCCAACTGATTCTCTAACTAAATCTTGACCTTGTGAACGTGGTAATAAAAATGGTGAGCCATCACATGCGTCAAGACAGCATCCTACGCAGCAGCCACCTGTAGATGTTTTAAAAATTGGATTACTTGTATTATCAGTTTTAATAACAATAACTGATAATAAGGATGAAAAAAGTAATACTCTCAAAATTTGTTTCATAACAAAACCCTTTTTCATAATTTCTTGTATTTTAAATTATTTACAGCAAAAGAAAGTGGCATTTTCACATCATTTTTCTCCTTTCTAGACATTCTTTGACGTGCTTTATTTTTTAATTAATAATATTACTTACTCTTTAATTATACTCTTTAAATTTTATTTTTTTGTAAAGATTTTTGTAAAGAAAATTTTTAAAATTATTAAGATAGCCGCGCATTATAAAGGTGCACGGCTATCTTAATACTAAGAATATTTTTTTTATTCAACAATATTTGCTGCATATTTTTATTAAACATAAGTATATTTTATTCGAATGAGAAGCCTGCTTTAATCCATGCTCCCCATTGAGAAACGCTTATATTTTGGCTAGAATTATTTTTACAACAATCTGTGCCTCCTGCAAATTCAGCTTCTCCACCAAAACCAAGATATGGTGTTTTATTTTTGTTTTTTCTATACCAATTATAGTTAAAGTTTCCAAATATCTTGTTAGTAAATGCTTTAGGTCCTTTTTGCATATCAATATCTGTTGAGCTTAATATAACTGGTTGCATAGATGTTTTTTCGTTTGGCGTATTATCTATAATTGGGCAGCCGTATGCATCTGTTAATGGCATATTAATTTGGTTGACATTGTAATATGCGAGTTTTGCATTATCTATGCGTGGATTATATGATATTCTTACAAGTCCAGTACTTTCTTGGCAAGTAGCTGTTGAATCTACTTCTCCTGGTATTAATGGGTAGTTTGTTCCAGAGTGTATATCTGCCTGGCTTTGAGTTGCTGATAATGGGACTATTATTGTGTTTGTATTTTGATTTGTATTATTTATATAAGAACCATAAATATATGCATCGCCCTTTATGGAATATTTTTTTTGGTCTTGGTCTATTTGATCTTGAGAATAAAATTTTTCTCCTGATCTTGCCCAAAAATTATAACCTAAATCAAAGCCCCAGTTATTAGAAAAGTATGAAAGTTTTATTGCTAGATCGGCTTGTATGTCTATTTTTGAATATACGCATTGCGTGGTTATATTAATTGCAGGGACTAATTTGCTTGCGTAGGTATAGTATGGGTTGCATGAGCAGTCTTGATCGCAACAATCAATAGTTGAACTGCATGATATGTCATTACCTGTGCACGTGCTTATCTGGCTTTCTCCATAGCTCATTTCTTCTAGTAGCATATATCGGCTGTTTGTTTTGCAGTTAAAGTCAAACGAACGATTTTGGCATGTTTTTAACATGTTTGTTATTACAGCATCAAAATATATTCCAAAAAATTTATCTTCAGTTTCGCTTCTCCATGGTACCCAAGAGGCTGTTATTCCTGCTCCAAGTTCCCAGTGTTTGCCATTTCCAACGATAGGTTCAAAAATATAATATCCTGTAGGGCGTGTTCCGGTTGGTGCTGCAACGTGAAGTGATAATCCTATGTGATAATCTTCTTCTAATAAAAAGTTCCATCCTAGCTCTGTTCTGAGATCAGCAAGTTTAGTATCTGTTTGTGCCTGCGGGCAAAATATACCAAATTTTATTGGTGTTTGCATTTCTCCAAATGTTGTTTTTCCATCATTCATGACATTTGTAAAATCTGTTGGCAAGGCTTCTCTTTGTACTCCGCATTTACTCATATAGCCTTTTGGAAAGCAGGATGTGCCATAGTCATTTATTGTTTCTATCATATTTAAGTTCCAATTTGTATATACTATTGGTGCATATATTCTTAGGAAAATGCCTTCTAACAATTGGTCTAGTCCAGCATAATAATGTAGGTCTATGATAGCATTTTGTATGACAGGTTTTAGAGAAATTTTACTGTCAAAATCCATTGGAAGTCCAAAATAATCTGCTAGCCAAGCCTGAGGGTTTCTGTTTTCTATTTTGCTGCCTTGAATTAAAATATTGCAATTGCATGCATCTGTGCCTAATAGATTTGTTAGTATTTTTTCAGGATTAAAAGATCTAGAATATTCTATGGCAATTGATGAGTTGCTGTTATATTTTTTTGCGTCATATTTGTTGACCCCAGAGGGTGTTGTGACGATCCGCCTGGCTAAGTTTGCACTTTGTGATCTGTACGCAAGTAGCGGGTATCCACAATTGCGAGAAAAACAGTTTTTTTCTTTTACTGGTAGTGCGCAACAGTCGAAATAGCCGCAACAGTTATCGCAAAAAATATTTGAATAAAAACTTAAAATAAAAAATATTGATAATAATTTTAATATTCGTTTCATTTTTGAGGGGCTCCTTTATTAGTTATATTAATAAATAATAATTTTTATAATTACTTTTTATAAAATCAACATACAATTATAGTAGTGCAGTTTCAATACAAATAATAAAAAACAAAAAAATTATAGGGTTTAGGTATTTTTTTTAGAATTATTTTATTTTATTAATTATTTTTGTTTATATTAAATTATAGAATTGTAACTTAAATTTTATTATTTAAAATAAATTGCGGGGATATTAATAATGTTTGCTAAAAAAATGTTTGTTAAAAAAAATAGATTTTTTGGTGTTTATAAAAAGAAGTTTTTTGCGTTATTTTTTTTATTTTTTTCATTTGTATTAGGATTGTCTCTGTTTAGTTTTAATTTAAATGATAGATCATGGTTTTATTATAATGCAAAAAATGCAGGAAAAAATATTTATAATAATTGGCTTGGTTCAGTTGGTTCTAATTTAGCTTCTATGTTTTTATATTTGTTTGGCGTTTCTGCATTTTTATTTATTCCGTTCTTTTTTTATGTTGGTTACATTATGATAAGAAACATAAGTTTTAAGAATGAAATAGAACGTTTTTTTGCGTTTTTATTTATGCCGTTTGTCTTGTCGGCAATACTGAGTTTTCATAAATTTGATTTTTATAAATCTATTTTTCCAGGTGGTGTTATTGGAAATGGAATAAAAATTATTTGTACAGGTTGGTTTGATAGTTTTGGTGCAAAAATATTTTTGTATTCTGTTTTTATTATTTTTTTGGTATTGATTTTTAGAAAAGCTGCAATGCTTTTTTTGCGATTATTACACAAGATTGGAAGTTTTGTTTGCAGTAGACAAAAATTCTTAATTCCAGCTTATATAGTTTTTAAAAAAGTTTTATATGCTTTTGTATATATTGTTATAACACCATTTGTTTTTTCTTTTAAATTTTGTAAAAAACTTTTTACAGGGCAAGATTTTGTAGGTGAAAATAAGTCTGTTATTGAGTTTGAAAATTATACTATTGATATTTCACAAAAAGATGACTTAACAGATTTGTATAATATGTTAAATAGGCATGAGAATAATAATTTAAATGATTTTAAAGATTTGAAAGAAACTCAAGAAAGTGTTTTTGATGCTTGCAAGTTGGCTGGCTCTAGCTGTGCTAGCTCTAGCGGGGCTAGTTCTAGCGGGGCTAGTTCTAGCGGGGCTAGTTTTGGTCTTTCAGATAAGATAGAAAATCAAGAGCTAGAAGTTAAAACTATAAAAAAATATAACTTGCCAGGTTTTACGCTGTTTGATTATTTTGATACAAAAAGTGAAGATAATGTAAAGATGGAAGAGTTAAAACTTAGTGCAAAAGTTTTGGAAGAAAAATTAGAGATGTTTGGAATATTTGGAAAAGTTGTTTCTATAAAAAGAGGTCCTGTTGTTACTTTATTTGAATATAACCCAAAGGCAGACTCTAAAATAAGTAAAATAGTTGCTTTGGGCGATGATTTGGCATTGGCTCTAAAAGCACTTAGTATAAGAATAATTGCGCCAATACCAGGTAAGTCTGTAGTTGGTTTTGAAGTATCAAATGCAAAAAGAGAAGATGTTTTGTTGTCTTCTATAATAAATTCTAAAGAATTTGAAAAATTTGACGGTTCTTTGCCGATAGTTCTTGGAAAAGATACGATAGGTAATAATGTTGTTGTTGATTTAGCAAAAATGCCGCATTTATTGATAGCAGGATCTACAGGATCGGGAAAATCTGTGGCATTAAATACTTTGCTGGTTAGCATTTTATGTAAATTGACGCCAGATGAGCTTAATCTTATTTTAATAGATCCAAAAAGGCTTGAATTTTCTGCATATGAAGATATAGCTCACTTGCTTTTCCCAATTGTTACTGACCCTAAAAAAGTTGTTCCGATTTTAAAATGGGTAGTTAATAAAATGGAAGAGAGATATGAAAAAATGGCTAAAATTGGGGCAAAAAATATTTTTGATTATAACGATAAAATAAGTAAAAATAAATTATATGCAAGCGAGTTTGAAGGTGAAAAATATGATAAAATGCCGTTTTTGGTTATCATAGTAGATGAACTTGCAGATTTGATGATGACTGTTGGCAAAGATTTAGAAGCTTCTATAATGAGAATAGCTCAAATGGCAAGAGCAGCTGGAATCCATATGATTGTTGCAACTCAAAGGCCTTCTGTTGATGTTATAACAGGAGTAATAAAAGTTAATTTTCCAAGCAGAATATCTTTTAGGGTGACATCGAAGGTTGATTCTAGAACTATTTTGGATTGCTGTGGAGCCGAAAAGCTTCTAGGTAGAGGCGATATGTTGTTTTTAGGTTCTGGAAGTGCATTTTTAAGTAGGCTTCATGGCGCATATGTTTCTGGACAAGAGATAGAAAAGGTTGTTAATCATATAAAAAGTGAAAGAAAAGTTGTTTATAGGGATTGTTTAGAGTATTTATCTTGTCAAGAGAGTAATATAGATGATCTAGAAGATGTTTTATATGTAGATGTGACACAATTTTTGGAGTCTGCTGATGAAGTTTCTATTTCTTTACTACAAAGAAAATTTAGAATAGGTTATAATAGGTCTGCTAGAATAATTGAGCAACTTGAGTCGGACGGTTTAATTTTACCTTCTGATGGCGGAAAAATGAGAAAAGTGGTAAGATAGGGAAAATATAAAAATTATTGAATTATATAAAAAATAATATGAAAATTAAGATATAAGCTAAAGACGGAGATATCGATGCGTTTTGATGAACATTTTTTAAGTGGCGTGTTATCAAATATTTCTTTTTTAGGAAAAGAATTTCCTGAGGAGATATCATTTTCTATAGATTCTAGGACTATAAAGGTTGGAGAAATTTTTGTTGCAATAGCGGGCGTTAAATTTGATGGTCATGACGCTATAATTGATGTTTTGAAAAAAGGTGCATCTGGAATATTTTTTAATTCTTCAAAAAGGGGGATTATAGATAAAATAGATCCAAAATTATTGAAAAACAAGTTATTGGTTTCTGTTGATGATACTGTAGATGCACTTGTAGCTATGGCAACTGCATGGAGAGCAAAATTTGAATATCCGGTAATTGCGATAACAGGATCTGTTGGAAAGACTTCAACAAAAGAAATTGTTTCTAATATTTTAAAAGTAAGCAATATAGATCATATAGCTTCATTTGGAAATCAAAATACAAAAATTGGTGTATCGTTAAATATTTTGAGAATGAAAGAAAGTCATAAGGCTGCAATATTCGAGCTTGGAATATCAAAACGTGGTGATATGGGTGTTTTGGTTGATATATTAAATCCTACCGCATCTTTAATAACATGTGTAGGTCATTCTCATATGGAGGGTTTGGGATCTTTGGCTGATATTGCATTTGAAAAAAGACAGGTGTTTAAAAATTTCAAGCATGAAAGTATAGGGATTATAAATGGTGATCAAGCGATACTAGCTGAGGTTGGCTATAATCATCCTGTGATAAGATTTGGATTAAAAACAACAAATCAGATTCAAGCAAGAAAAATTCGTGTTATCGACGGGAACATGCATTTTATAATAAAAATTTATAATAATAAGTATGATGCTATTTTACAAAATCCTCATACAGGATCTGTTAACAATGCTCTTGCAGCAGCATCGATAGCTAATTTATTAAATATTAGTGGCGAAAATATTGTAAAAGGCTTGCAGGAGCCTATTAAGGTTGCAAGTAGATTTGAAGAGAGAAAAATAGAAAAAAATAGAGGTTTATTGATAAGCGATTGTTATAATGCTTCTCCAGAGAGTATGAAGGCGGCTTTACTTGCTATGGACAAGATAGATACTAAGTCTAAAAAAATTGCAGTTTTGGGCGACATGTTAGAGCTTGGTGTAAATAGTCCATTTTGGCATAGACAATTGGGAAGAGTTTTGAGGAAAGCGACATCTTTAAGACACGTAATATTGGTCGGAGAGATGGTATCGTGGACAAAAAAAACATTGCCTATTGGTGTGCAAGCGGAGCATGCAAAAAGTTGGCAAGATGCGATCGAAAAACTTGATAAAATGATAGAAAGAGATTCTTTAGTTTTGATTAAAGGTTCTAATGGAATGAATCTTATCAATTTGGTAGATCATTTTTCTGAAAAAGATTTAACTTGTTAAAAAAATTATATTAGGAAAATATGGAAGAATCGAAATTTTATCATAAGCCGGTTTTGGTAAGTGAGGTTTTGCAATATTTGGATCCAAAGCCTGGCGGGGTCTATCTAGATGTTACTTTTGGTTCTGGGGGCCATACACGTGCGATACTTGAAAAAGAGCCAACTTGTAAGGTGATAGCGATGGATTGGGATTCTGTTGTGTTGGATAAATATGGTCCGCCATTGCAAGAACTTTTTACAGATAGGCTAAGGCTTGTTTGGGGAAATTTTTCATTATTATATAAACTTATAAAATCAGAAAAAATACCGATGGTTGATGGAATTCTTGCAGATTTTGGAACATCGCAGATTCAGATAACAGAAAGAGCGGGATTTTCTATGTTTAGGGATACTCCTCTTGATATGCGTATGTCGCCATCACATCAAAAAATAACGGCGGAGATAGTTTTAAGAGATTCTTCAGAAAAAAAATTAGTTGAAATTTTTAGTTCGCTTGGGGAAGAGCGATATTCTAGAAAAATAGCATATGCAATTGTTCAAGCAAGAAGCGCTAGAAGAATAAGGACCACAAAGGATCTTGCAGATATTATCGAAAAAGTTGTTCCAAAATCTAAGACCGAAAAAATACATCCTGCAACAAGAGTGTTTCAAGCTCTGAGAATATTTGTTAATAAAGAGTTGGAGAATATAGAATCTTTTTTCCCTGTAGCGCTAAAGCTTATAAAGCCTTCTGGAAAACTAGTTTGTATTAGTTTTCACTCGTTGGAAGATAGAATTGTAAAAGATTTTTTTAAAGATAAGGCGACTGAAAGGGTTGTAAAGATACTTACACCAAAGGTTGTTACGGCAACAGAAGAAGAGCTTTTTGCAAATAGAGCTAGTAGGTCGGCTAAGTTAAGAGCTGTTGAAATATTAGAAGTCTAAAATAAGTTTATTAAATAAATAAAAAAAACAAAAGATTAATTGACAAATTATAATCTTTTAATAAACTTATATTGTAAGCTGTTATAGATTATAAACCGTACAAAAGGGATAGTATTAGGTACTTTCATAAGGATTGCTGACATGGAAATAACAGAAGTAAAAGTTTTTCCTGCAAAAGAAACAGGAAGTAGGCTTAAAGCTTATGCAACATTGGTTTTTGATGCATGTTTTATTATCAGAGACCTTAAAATTATTGAGGGAGACAAAGGACTATTTGTTTCTATGCCTTCAAGAAGAAGGAAAGATGGAACATTTAGAGATATTGTACATCCTTTGAATGCTGAAACTAGAAAAAAGATTGAAGAACGCGTAGTTCAAGAGTATAATAGAGTAGCAGGAACTGCAGAGTTTGCAAATGCTACGGATGAAGAGTAAGTTTTAAATTTGATATAAATTAAAATGTATAAGTTGGGGCGTAGCCAAGTGGTAAGGCACTGGTTTTTGGTACCGGCATTGCGGAGGTTCGAATCCTCCCGCCCCAGCCATTTTTTATTTATTTTATTTAGTAGTAGTGATACGGTTTAAAATAAGAGCCCTAATGAAATGTTAAGTTTTGTTAGGGTTTTTTTTATTGCATTTTTTTGAAAATATTTTGGGAATTAATTTATGGAAAATATTCTTTATCTTGGATCAAAATCTCAAGCAAGGCGCCAGTTGTTAAAAGATGCGCAAATTAAATTTGTGCTCGTAGGTCAAGATGCAGACGAGTCACTTTGTGATCTTTGTGAAACGCTTTGCGAAACAGTATCAAAAATTGCTTTGTATAAAATGGAGCATGTTGTTTTGCCAGATGGCCATCATGAAGGTGAAATTTGTTTTGTATTAACAGCTGACACGCTTACTCAAAATAGGGATGGGTCATTAAGTGGTAAGCCAACTGATAGGGCGCATGCTATTTCTATGATTAAGTCTGCAAGGGCTGGTGCGGTGGTTGGTACGGCATTTTGCTTGGATAAAAAAATTTTTCGTGCGGGTAAATGGACTTTAGAAAGGCGTATTGAAAAATATGTAGATGCTTCTTATGAGCTTGATATACAAGACGAGTGGATAGATATTTATCTGGAGAAATCTTTTGGCTCAGTCGCTTCTGGCGCAGTGGCTATAGAAGGTTATGGCGAGCAATTTTTAAAAACAATTAATGGTTCTCACTCTGCAATTGTCGGGCTGCCTATGTTTGAGTTGAGAGTTGCGATGCAAGAGTTTGGGTTTTTTAAGTTTTAAATTATTAATAAAAATTATTGATTATTTTACTTTGTTTTGAGACTGTATAATATTTTGTGTAAATGGGAAAATGTAGTAAACTAAGCAAAAAACAAATAGTTTATTAAAAAAACGCCTCCGCGGCCGGCGGGGGCCGACTTCACCCTACTCTCGATGTGGAGAGAG
>Ga0209417_1002715_pt1 | contig 26037 bp, 25 predicted proteins | sample RifGroF2_FD_184002 | JGI IMG/M metagenome (GOLD analysis project Ga0209417, IMG submission 184002) | Groundwater microbial communities from Rifle, Colorado, USA - Groundwater F2 (SPAdes) (version 2) | ecosystem: Environmental > Aquatic > Deep subsurface > Groundwater | place: Rifle, Colorado... | reverse complement strand
CGAATGCGCGGCATATGGACCTCTGTGATTCGTAGAGGTCTGCGGTATCGTACGGGCCTTCCTGCTTGAGGAGGCATATCATTTTTGCGCCGCCTTCGTAGATGTCCTTGTTCTTCATATGCTGGGTGTGGGCGAGCACATAGACTTCACGGAATATTTCATCCTTAGTGAAGCCGTAGAAGTCCATTTTCTCAAGTTCGTGTCCGTCGTTTTTCGGGATGACCGTTCTCCAGCCGCCGCGCGCTATATTCGCGAAGCGCATCTGGAAGCCTATCGTGTTGGCGTTGAAAAAATAGAATATCCCGAACGGGCGCATCTTTGGAAAGGAGCTGAGATATGTCGGGGATATTTCATTGTAGAAGTCCATGAAAGCCGGGTCCATGCGGAAGGACAGAGCGGATTTTTCCTTTACATAGAAGTTGGTTTTTCTGATGTTGAGGAAGAAATTCAGCAATGCCTTGAATATGTTTTTAAGGAGAATGTCTTTTTCATGGACGCCGGTGTTTATGTTGTTGATGACGCTGTTCAGTTTTTTGACTATTTTGTCGCGTGTGTTGCCGCGGTCTTTTTCGCCGGGTTTGAAGGTTTTCTCAAATATGCCGACGAGGTCCTCCAGGATGTGGTTGTAGAGGACGGCGAACCTTGCTATATCATTGCTGTTATAAGCGTTGCGGTCAACGAAAGAGAACTGGCTGTGGATGAATTCACAGGCGGCCCTTATGAGGTTTGCCGTCGATAGGTTCCAGCTTTTCTTCTTGACGAGTTCCGTGTGGAAGAGATCGTCCATCGGTACCCATTTTATGTGTGGAAGCTCCCACATAAGCTCGTTGAGATGAGCATTCTGTTTTGCTGTTTTCGGTACCTTTATGTAACTGGTGTTGATGGTTACGGGCATGCGGTAGAAGTCAGACTTGTTTTCCTGGAACGTGAGACTTCTGGAATATCTTCTTGTGATTTCGAAGCCGTAGCGGGTGAGGCATTCGGCGATCTTTAAGTAGAAGCCGCGGCTCGGGCAGTTCGAGAGGGCCATTGTGAGACGCAGTTCGTCTTTGCCGGCCTTTTCGACATCGAGGTTTATCCAGTCGGATTTCTGCGCCGTGAGAGCGTAGTGGAGTCTCTGGGCGACTCTGTCTATTGAAAGGTCGGTTATGGCTTCCCAGTTGACGCGCGAGAATATTTCGTCGAGTTCGGCGGGAACGCTTTTATAGAGATTTTTGTATGCTTTCTTGATGTCGCTCAGCTTGTAAGCTGCTTCCATTTTTATCGGCATCTTATCGACGATATAATATTCGATGACCAGTTTTCTGGGTGTGCCGTCAATGACTATCGGCTGAGTTGATTCATGTATGGACGCGCTCACTATGTCATAGGCCTTCATCATTTTCGCGGTGGCGGCCATGTTGATGTCTTCGCTCTTGAGATATATCAATATTACACTGTTGGCGCTGGTTATTTCCTGGACGCCTTCCTGATGTTCTATATTGAAGAGCGCCGGCATTATCTTGTGAATCTGCTCGGCTGAAAACGCGTTGAAAAAGTGCTCCGGCATGATCTCGTTAAGCAGTTCAAACCAGCGCTTGAGCCGTTCCGTGTGATCCTTTACCATAGACTCCGTAAGAACGAAACCTATCGAACCCATAATACTACCTCCTAATTTTTAAAGCAGTTTAATTTTTACCATGGAATGTTCATTAGTTCTATTATGCTGTCAGGGTGTTCAACGCTTTTCGAATACGGTTGAGTCTTTCTCTCGGAAGACGCCCTGAATTCGACTTCCCTCCGGTACGGTGGCGATAATTTCGGAAAATGAAAGGCGTTCGGGGATTTCTTCAATTTTTCAATTGCCTTGAAAGCCGTTTCCCTTATCATTTTCACGACCTTTCCCGGAGATAAATGTATGGCGCTGAGTTTTGCGTTTTCATAAGCTTCCGTTGTGCAGTCGCGGAAACCGTCATCTGGCAGTAATCCTTCTTTTACTGCGACAGTAAGGACTCCGGGTGTCAGTTCTTCGGCCTCTTTTGTAAAGGCTTTTTCTCCGCACGCCAGTATGCACGGGATGCCAAGTTCCATCGCGCAAAGCGCGAGCTGTCCGTATTCGCCGATAGACAGACCATTGACCCTGTAATCAATTACGCCGCAGTTCTGGGTATGCGTAAGGTGCGAATAAGGCGTACCTGCCTTGGCGTGCTGTCCGACGCAGGCGAGCGCTGAAAATGATTTATCCATGCCCCAGGGCCATACTTTTTCAGAATGCCCTCTTCTGAGCAATGCCCTTTCGTCAAGCAGCTCCGGGTCTATGCCGCCATGTCCATGACCGTCGAGAATAACCACTTCAGTTGCACCTCCCGCAAAAAAGCCGTCTATTGCCGCATTGGTTTCCGCAGTGAGGAAGCGCTTTCCTTTTTCATAGTAGCGCCCTTCCGGAGTAACCCAGTCCTTGAAATTCAATATTCCGGCACAGCCTTCCATGTCGGTCATAATCATGATTTTCATGTTCTTATATTCTCCCTGCGGATTCGCGGATGATGAGTTCCGCGTCCACCACAGTGTAGTTATCAAGTTTTATGCGGCCTGTTTCAAAAGCTATGGCCATTTCGACCATTTCAATAATCGGCACATTCAAAGTTGTCAGAGCGGGTTTAAAATAGGGCGCCGCGTCTATGTTGTCGAAACCGACTACCGAGATATCCCCCGGCACCGAAAGCCCGTAATCAAGCAATGCTTTTATAAGTCCTGCCGCGCTCTGGTCATCGTGAATTACAACTGCCGTTATGCCGTGCTTTTTTCTCAGCTTCAGGACTTGTTTCAATCTGGCCATGCCTTCCTCAAACATGTTTCCTATGTTCTGCGTCGGAAGCATGAAATCATCATCCAGGCCGAGGGAATGTTTTTCAGAAAATTCATGAAATATGGAGGGAAATTTAGTATCCCAGAATTTTTCCGCGGCTATCATGCGATGCCCTGACGAATAAAGATATTCCAGAATGCCGAGATACGCTTTTTTTCTGTCTATTCCTATGAGATAAATATTTTCAAGGTCTGTTCCCGCTTCTTTTCCATAATAGGGATAGTCAGTAAATATAATTCTCATGTCGCTGAACGGCTTTTTCAGATGTTGCAGGGTCTCTTTTGTTGCCCGTCCTATGACTATAACGGAACCGACACCCATTCCCTTCAGTTTCAGCAGCGATGAAGTTATATCATTTTGTGAATAGTTATGCACGAAATACGGCCTGCCGCATTCGGATAATATTTTTATCCCCCGGTAGAGGCCGGTATAATAATTATAGTTTTTCTCCGTGAAGTCCAGGAGAAAGCCTATCGTATCCTTCTGTCCTTGAATAAGCGATTGCGCCCAGTGATTAGGAGCGAAACCCATTTTTCTGGCATAACCGAGTACCCGTTGTTCGGTCTCTTCCGCTATTTTGTATTCGCGGGCTTTGCCTGAAAGGCACACAGATACGGTCGTCCTGGAAAGCTTCAGCTTTTTTGCCAGCTCTTTCATGTTAGCAACCCGCATTTGTGAAATCCTTTGTCAATCTTTAGCTTAATTTGAACTTGGACAGCGCAAACTGACAGCTGTCAGTTATTAATTATATATTATTTTGCGTGATTGTCAAGGGGGTGATTGAGGAAAGTAAATTTTTCCCTGAAAATTAGGTAATTAGGTAATCAGTGAGTTATTTGGGCTGTTCAGTGATGGCGGGCGGAAAATCCCGAATTTCCGGGATTTTCCCGCAAAACCAAATCATGACGTACCATTACTGTTCAATGATGAAAACTTTAGCGTCTCCCGCAGGGAGTTTTTCTTCTATAACAGTAGCTTTGCAAGTTTTTCCAGAATAGTATTCGCTTATATTAACATTGCCTTTAATGTTTGTCAGCTCGGCTTTAAAGCTTTTTTCAGAATTTGTCTCATTCATGACAACAAGCATTTGTCTGCCTTTATGTTCAAACATTTCATATGCTTCTTTTGAAAGCCCTGTGACTTTTACGTTGGCATCAGCTTTTTTTCTGCCGAACAGGAAATCTTCATTGTCAGCCGCGAACCTCGAAATTTCCGCGATGGAATAAAAACTTTTCCCATCCATTGACGCCAGGTCGTAAAACAATACTCCTCCGGTACCATCACAAAGACGGCGCATAAGGGTAGCTTTTTTCAGGTAAGTCGGGTATTCTCTGGATTTCACGTCATAAGGATGAACTATTTCCCCGACGATGAGAGGAGTTGAGCCCAGCACGTTCAGAGTTTTTCCGAGGTCTTTTTCGGAACGGCCATAACCGCATTCGGCGATATCTATTTTACCCGCAAGCATTTTCCAGTCAACGCCGTAATGCGACTTCGTATATTCCGACTGATAACCGCTGTAAACTGAAAACACGGATTTAGGGGAAGTTTTCTTAACGATCTTCCGAAGTAATCCCGCCAGTTCAGCCATTTTTTGATCCATGAATTTCACCCATTGCGGCGAATATTTTTCCTTAATTAAAGAGGCCGTCAGATCCGCATTTATTGAGAACTGCTTTTTGAACTTTTCAATGCATTTGGGGCAGAAACAGGAAATATAGCTTTTGAAAACATCATGCTCATAATCCCAGTTTACATTGTGGGGATAGTTGTTTTTCTCCATAAATTTTCCAATGCCGCTATTGAGAAATTCCTGCGCTGATTTTTCATTAAGCATTGCCTCGGGACAAATATAGGCGCTGGATTTCGCGTTTACATTTGGTTTAATTTCGGCATTGATGAGGGAATGTTCCGGGTGTTCTTTCAGATAGCCCGAACAATCGATATTCCAACTCTTAAAATTAATAAGCATAAGCTGTCTGAGTTTTTCATGTGGTATCCCGCCAACTTCGTTTACTCCCATCTTTACCAGTTCAGAGCCAAAAGCGGATAAGAGTGTTTTGTCTGGTATTGTTCTAAGCCATCCTGTCCACATCTGCATGGTCAATTTTTTCGGTTGTTTTCCGTTTAATGGCGGCAGGAGTTTTAATTTTATTTTCTGAGGTATTTCGACGATGCTGCCGTTTGCGCCTTCACTATAAAAATAGATGTTGCCATTGGAAACAGTTTCTTTTTCAGGGGCCCTGATGCCGAAAATAAAATATTCATGGAGTGCCGGAGCTTCATGATAATCCATGGTGGTTTCAAAGGCGGCTGAATACTTTTTATATTTCACTGCATCATGTGTTGTGCTTGCAGGCGCGGTCAATGTTATTTTATATTTATTGTAATAGCTTGTAACTGCCGATACAAATTCATTTTCAGGTACTTCGATAATGAATTTGTAATCCGAAAGTTTTTCCCCTTTTATCCCCTTGGGCATACATATAAGCTGCTGCAATCCTCCGCGGTTGATGGAAATCCCTTCCTTTTCCCAGTTGGGCCAAATCATCGAATCCTGAAAAAGAATTGTCTTTCTGAAAAAACCTTTTGCTGTGAGAGCGCCATTTTTAACGCTGGCGTTCTTCCATGCGGAATCGTCGAAATCAGCGCTTTGCCAGCCGGGGACTTCCTCTCCTGAAAATTTCCATGTTCCATCAAGATTGCATACGAAACCTTCAGCGGAAAAATTTCCCGAAAGATTTTCTTCCGATTTTATGGCAATCACATTTTTCCCTTTTATTAACGATGCGAAAGATTTGAATGGCGCGCCGTTTATAAAGGTCTGGATATTGGCAGGTTTTAAATTTGACTCGATTTTTGAACATGCCACATTGAGTTTATATTCAGGCGATTCAAAATATGTTTTCATGGAAGATGGGTTTGAATAGGTCCAGCGGTATTTGAAGCTCCCTGTTTTGTTCAGATCAAAGTCTGAGGCAAAATTTTCCATTGCCGCCGTGGCGTCTTTCCATGATATCAGCGGTTTTGATTTGTCGAATCTGACTTGCTCATAAATCCTCAGAGAATCATTTTGAGAGATTGGCTTCCAGTTTAATTTGAGAATATTTTTTCCGGGCTGAAACTCAGGCAGCGATGATATTTTTATTCCGGGCACTTTATCCGCCAGAACGATTTTTCCAAAAGATTCTGAAACATGGAATCCTTTGACGAGAGGCTGCCATGAACTTACTTCCGCGCGGCTCTTTTCGATTCTTGCCAAAACTATTCCAGCGGCTTCAGTTTTTCCCGGCGTCAATTTTATTTTTTCAAGCGGGATGGATATTTCAACTGCCCAGAAACCGTTGTCTTTTTTTGTCGCTACTGCCGCTCCGGAATCCCACGAAACATCACGGTTTCCCCAGTAATCAGGGGCTTTGCAGGCGGCATCATTTATAATACCGTTTCCATTGATGAAGAAATCAAAAACTTCATTTTTATTTTTCATATCCGGCATTATTAGGAGTACAGCGCTGTCATCATTCCATATTTGAGGAGCGTCTTTTTTGCTTGCCTCCGCCTTGAATTCATGCGCCCTGTTTGACTCTGGTATCAGGCAGGATGCCTTAAAGAGAAATGCCGCATAAAGATTTTTCTCATCATGGCAGATAAAAACGCTGCTTTGTTCGGATGCGAACCTGTCTTCGTTTCTAAGTATGAACGGTGTTATTTCAATGGTATTCTTCCAGCACGTGTCATCAAGGATTCCGTCAATTTTCGGGGCAGTTTCAGTTTTGCCTGACATTATTAGGCCTTTGTTTGGTGCTTCAATTCCACCAAATGACAAAATCCCGGCAAGGCAGAGGAGAGATAACGATAAGATTTTCTTGATCATACTTATTTTCCTTTATTTAATTCATTTTCTGAAATATCGGCATTTGTGCTTATAACGGCTTTATCTATTGAAATCTCGTATCCTTTTTCACAAGTTGCGGTAACGTTTAGTTTCAATCCTGCCGCCGCTGCTTTGAGCGGTCCGGCTTTAATCCATTGCCATTCATTTTTAATGTCTATCGGGACCTGCGCCAGTACTTGAGCGTCTCTGTAAAGTTTTATAAAATCTTTGGATGCGGCGGAGGAGTTAGAGGACACTTTCAGATACACATAGAAGGGCAGGGCGGTTTGGGGCGCTGGAATTTCCATAAGACGGTACCACTTTCCGCCTGAGACGGCTTTTCCTGAACTACCCTCGCAGGCAACTATTTTTCCGTTTGAACCGGGAAAATCTTCCGCCTCAATGGAGTAAAAATCCACTTTTTCAGCAGCTAATGACAGCTCCGGTTCTGCCGAAATAGAGAAGCTCTTTAAACTGAAAACTGAGGGGATTTTTTCCGCGGAAAACAGATATATTGAAAGGGACTGTTTTTCCTCGTAATAACTTATGGAGATTTCAGTTGTCCTGTCCTGTGAAAGTTCAGTGGGGGCGGAATACGCAAAGCCGGATGACCCATTAACGGCGAGCTGGACTTTTCCCGTTCCGGTGAGAGAGGCTTTTACGTCATATAATCTTTCCGGTTTGACATTGAAGCACCTGGATATTCCTCCCAAGTGTCCGCCTGAGTTTATATTTATCGAGCCGTCTTCCGCGACTTCCTTTTTTATGATTTTATGATAATCTCTCCAATTTTGTATTTCATCTTTGAAATTGCCTGATTGATAGACGATTTCATTTTCCGCCGCCGAAAGTATCACGCAAAGCGGCAGCAGTAAAAAGGAGATGATGACGGATTTCATGAACATGATATTAACCTTTCTTTTTTGATTTATTAATGTTTTTAAAAGTTCATTTTTTTAGTGTTGCTTAGTCGACCCGCCAGTTTGAATCCGAGAGAGCTGCTTTTTTACTGGATTTCACATGTCCGTCAAGGTAAGCGCAGTTTGCGCTGTCATTATGTATCCATGATACACCTTCCAGTGTGCCTTCTGAATTGTCCCATACCCATCCATAACCGGGATGGTTTAAGGAGGTGAGGCCGGCCGCGTTATAACAGTCGGCAAACATTATTATTCTTGAAGCTTCTTTTACTCTGCTTAGTATTTCCGCAAAATAGTATGGACAGATATTGTATCCGTAATTTACGTATGTCCAGCCTGCAATCCCTTTTTCCGGATTTCTTTCCGCCGGGCAGTCAAGAACGTTTCCTGCTTTTGCGTAATCGCCGTATTTCAGATTTAAATAATTGCGGCAAAATGAGGCTGAGACATTTGTCGCGCACCAGTAGGGGGTACTGCATGGGAAAAAACGTTCGTTCCAATCCGTAAGATAGTTATGCAAGCCGATGCCGATCTGTTTCAAATTGTTGGCGCATTGTATCTCCTGCGCCTTCTTTTTTACTGTGTTCAATGCGGGCAGAAGCATTGCCGCCAGTATCGCTATGATTGCGATGGTAATCAGCAATTCTATGAGTGTGAAGCGCTTTCTTCTTCTGTTTCTATACATACGAAACTCCCGGGGTTAAAAACGGATTTAATATTTCATTTTTCTCTTCTTTATTCTCTATTATGCTGTTAAGTTTTATAAGGGCATTGTATCCGATATCATAGAAGGGCTGTATTATTCTTGGCGGCTCATAAGGTCCATTTTCACTGACCGTTTTGTCATAGCTGACGATGTGAAAATCTTTTCCGGGTACAGTTCTGTTTATGGCGGCCTCATGCAGAATATATTTTGATATGACGTCGGCTGTGGCGAAAATGCCCGCGGAGACCGGGGGGGCCTTCTTGAAAATCATATTGGCGGCTTTGATTATTTCTTTGTAATCTCCGGGCTTGGGGCCGAAAAAACCTTTTAATTCAGCTTTAATTCCACGTTCTTCAAGATATTTTGAGAAACCATTGGCCCTTGCGGTATAGATTGCCGATGTAAAATAAAATGCGTGGAAATGTCTGCAATTTTTTGACAGAAGATATTCGGCGGCGAGTTTTCCGCCGTGTTCTTCGCTTACATTGACAGAGGGAATCCCTTCAAAATTGTAATCCAGAGTGTTCAGAAAGACAATTTTTCCGCCGTCAGCTTTATAAGAGATTATTTTATTTATGATTTCCTCATTTGGTCCGCTACAAAGTTTTGGAACATAACTGATAATACCGGAATTCCCGTTTCCTTTCATTGAATCGATGAATTTCCCATAGGAATCGAGGGACATGTCGAAATGAAAATTAAGAGGCAGTCCGCATTTGTCTGCCGCCGCCGATATGCCCATTATGAGTTCACAAATCAAGTATCCTTTCCACGGAGGCAGAAAAACACCGATTACGGGAAGTTTGCCTTTGCGGAGGCATGAAGCGTGATAATTCGGCTTGTAGCCCATTTGCGAGGCAATATCGCGGATATGCTCTCTTGTCTCTTCTGACAAGTTATTGCTTTTACCTTTTTCCGAACTCAACGCTCTGGATATGACCGCCAGGGAAAAACCTGTCTTTAACGCGATGTCTTTCTGTTTGACTGTCATATTTAACCCCTTTTCGGCAATCGATTGCCAAATCATATTTTAATCATTTTTCTGAAATTGTCAATAGCGGAATGCGCAGGAGGATAATTTTTTTCTGAAAAATCTTGATTTAAGTTTATCCTGACTTATGCGCCTCGTGATAATATAGAGCAATAATATATTAGAATACGATAATAATAAGGCTGATAATGCTATTGGATATAGATTAATATGTAGTAAAATATATAGAAAGCATTAATTATCCCAGAGGAGAGAACAATGGACAGGAAGTTTTATGTCGATCTCGCGAATGCCGGTCTCAGGATGCCTATAGGGGCGGACCTTGTATTAAAGGAAAAAGCCGATCATGAGGAACGTCTTTTAAAAGGAAACCTGCTCGGAGAAGTAATTGTTGAAGCCGCGAGGCGTTTCAAGACACCGCTGGGTTTTCCTCTGATGGACCTTGCCGTTGAAAAGGAATGGATGCTTTTATCAATGGGTATTCCTGCCGCTGAGATAGGGGAATATCACTTTCATGGCTGCCCCTCGGAAGCCGATCTTGAAAAGATAAAAACGGGTTTTGCCAAAGCGACTCCTAGAATTAAAGCCAATTGTGACGCCATCAGTTATGTGAGGAAAAACAGTGACGTTATTCCTGTCGGCATGGCAATAGGGCCGTTTTCGTTGATGGTCAAAATGATATCTGACCCCATAACGGCGGTTTACATGTCAGGAATGGGAGTAAGTGCCGCCGAGGATGACGAAGTTAAGCTTGTGGAAAATGTCCTTGAGCTTGCCACTGACGCGATAATCAACTCAATAAAGCATCAGATTGACGCGGGTGCCAAAGCGATATGTCTCTGCGAGCCTGCCGCCAATACCGTTTATCTTTCACCTATTCAGTTGAAAGACGGTTCCGATATTTTTGACCGCTATGTCCTTAAATACAACAAACGGATAAAGAAATATCTTGTTGAAAGAGATGTTGACCTTATTTTTCACGATTGCGGAGAGCTTCTGGATATGATGCTTGTGAAGTATAACGAGCTCGACCCGGCCATATTGAGCCTTGGCGCTTCCAGAGTGCTGTGGGAAGACGCTAAAATCGTTTCAAAAAACACCGTACTTTTCGGGAATCTCCCGACCAAAAGATTCTATTCGGACGCGGATGTCCCTCTCTCGATGGTTAAAGAGGTTTCACATGCCCTGATTAAAAACATGAAGGATGCCGGACATCCTTTTATACTCGGCTCTGAATGTGATGTTCTTTTTGTTCCTGGAGCAAGCGGAACTATCATTGAAAAAATCAATACAATGCTGACAACAAGAGCATAATCTTTTTATAGCGGGAGAGCGGAACGTTCTTTTCTTTTTACCCATGCGCAGAGGATTAACTGGACAAGTGTCCCTGCTAAAAGGCAGAGAACGCAGAAAATATAAACAGCCGTCATTGAGATAAAGTCGTAAATCATACCGCCTATGACCGCGCCGGAAACAATCCCGACGGATAAAAGGGCCTCATGGACAGCCGCGCGTTTCGAGCGGTCTCTGCTGCCGGCGACACCGTGAAATTGGCTGTTGAAATATCCGAGCGCGATACAGACGCCTATAAGCGAAAGATCCATCGCCAGCAGCCAGAAGGAAGACAGGTAAATCATAATCCCCATACAGACAAGCAGTAATGCCTGGCCTGCTATCATCTGCCACGCCTTGAAATGCCAGAAAGAGCTTTTGCCGAGCATTATGAAAGCCAGCGTGGTGATTAAAGCCCTTATCAGAAGAAGTATTCCCACAGAGCTTTTTGAAAAGCCGAGAGCTTCTTTCGCGTAGAGAGGGAATATGTTGAAAATTACAGCCGCGGCAATGAAACAGGTGATGACACCGGTCCAGGCGGGATAACGCAGAAGAGTTTCGTCTTCCCTGTGAACTTTCAATTTTGTTTCGAGGGATGTTTCGGACAGAACAGGCTTATCTTTTTCTTTGCTGACAGGCGGCGCCAATGATACGGCCGCCAAGACCATGAAAAAGTTTATCAGCATCATGAAGCCGCTCATGTAAATGGGCAGTACGGTGTTTATCTCGCTCAGAAAACCCGCCAGAAATGGACTTAAAATTGTACCCAGGCTCCATGAAATATTGTAGCCGGACATGATTTTCCCGAGCTGGACGCCTTCCACTCCCGCCGTAAGCCATCCGGTAAGGGGAGGCCAGAAAAGAGAAATTGAAAAACCGAGAATCCCCTGAAACAGAAAGATGTAGATTATTGAAGGCGCCGTAAGCATCATCAGAGAAAACACAGTTGCCAGAAAAGTCGCCGCAAGTATCAGATAACGCGGACTGATTTTCATGTAAAGTTTGCCCAGTGAAAGACAGCCTATAGTATAAGTCAGAGACCATAAACTGGCAAAGAGCCCTATCTCAGTGCGGCTCGCGTGGAATATTTCCCTCAGATAAAAAACCATTCCCAACGCGAGAAGCCCCATGCTGCCGGCGGTGAAAAATGCCGCCGGATATATCACCCACTTTTTCCCCAGGCCGGAAATAAAATCCCGCACAAACTGTTTTTTCTGAAAAATGTATTCCATAAATAAGACTTGAAAATAAAATTATGCGCCGGAATTCTGTTTTTCCTCTGGAGATATTCTTTCGGCGGGTAACAGAAACTTTAATGTTTCCGCGTATCATTATATATTATGCCGCTCTCAAATGCAAGTATAAAAAAATCCCCGGCACAAACCGGGGCGTCTGAAAACTAATGCCTGATTATTTAGCTGCCGGCGGAGCGGCGTTTGGTGCTTTCAGGTGATTCAAGATGCCGCTGCTCTGGAGTTTCATGATTACTTTCTGGGCTATCTGCCTACCCCATATTTCTCCTGCCTCCATTGATTGCTTTGTCATTTCCGGCATTGCCTGGATGTAACGCTTTCCGGCAGGCGTTTCATAAAATTTGATCAATTCCTTTATATCCGCATGGGTCATATTCTTTTCATATATGGGGATATAAAGCTGAGACAATGAATCATCCTGCGCTTCCGCCTTGAAATCCGTCCAGAATTTTTCCGGCACCTGCGGCATTGTCTGCTTAAATGTTTTTATCATCTGGTCCAGCATCATGCTTGCAAGCTCGCACTGTCCAGTCATTTTGATCAGTTTCTGTATATCTGCTTTTTTCGCCGGTGTATTGTCGGCGCTGTCGACTGCTAAGAGAGGAAGTGTCAGCATTGAACACGCAATTAAAGCGGCGATGAAGACGGAGAGTTTTTTCATACAGGCCAATCCTTTTCATTAAAGTTGAAATAAAAACAGATAAAAATAATAGCATGCCGCAGCGGAAAATCAAGTTCAATGCAAGAGAAAGTCTGAGGGGAAAAACGAAGTTTTTTCACGGAGTGCAGGTATTTTACCTGCTAATTCAAAATCATCTTTGAAAATCTTTCAAAACACCTGTAGAATTTGAGACTTCAACAAATGAACTTTAAATTGAGATGATATATGACGAATAAAAAAGTGAAAGTCCTGATCATTACGGGTTTCGGGTTGAATTGCGAACGTGAGACAAGCGCCGCCTTTGACAGTTGCGGCGCGGTTTCGGAAAAAGTGCACCTTAACGACATACTGAGCGGAAAGCGCTCAATGCGCGAATTTCATATTCTCGCTTTCATCGGCGGTTTCTCATTCGGGGACCATCTTGGCGCGGGAACGGTTTTCGCCAACCGCGTGAAATTCCGCCTCCGTGAAGACCTCGAAAAATTCATAGCCGATGGAAAGCTCATCATCGGTATATGCAACGGCTTCCAGACCCTTACAAGAATGGGGCTTGTTCCGGCCCTGAATAAGGAATATTTCAGACAGGAAGCCGCTCTCGCCCACAATGACAGCGGTGTTTTCCGTGACGACTGGGTTTATCTCAAGGCCAATCCGGCAAGTCCCTGCGTTTTTACAAAGGGTATAGACAGGATAAAACTCCCGATAAGGCACGGAGAAGGCAAATTCGCGGCAGACGAAACTGATATGCTGGAAATAGAAAAGCGCAATCTCGTGGCCTTGCGTTACGCGAATTCAGACGGAAGCGTCGCCGTTGATTTTCCGGCAAACCCCAACGGCTCCACAAATTCCATTGCCGGTATATGTGATGAAACAGGGCGCATTTTCGGGCTTATGCCTCATCCTGAAGCTTTTCTTTCTCCTTACAACGCCCCGGACTGGACATCTGAAATTACCAAGGGACCGCTTCCGCAGGAAGGCGAAGGCAAAATAATTTTCAGGAACGCCGTAAACTTCGCGGAACAGAACCTGCTCAATTAATTGTTAAGCGGTGAAAGCAAAAAAACATTACATTCTGCTGAGTTTCGATGTGGAGGAATTCGATATCCCCTGCGAATACGGGATTGACGTTCCGGAAGAAAAGAAATTCTCCGTCAGCTTTAACGGCCTTGAGAAAATCCTTTCTCTTCTTGGTAAGCACAACATTAAAGCCACGTTTTTTACCACGGCTTCTTTTGCTCTGAAATATCCCGATACCATAAAAAAACTGGCGGAAAAACATGAAATCGCATCTCACGGCTATTGTCATACCGGTTTTTCGGATGACGATTTGCGGAAGTCAAAGGAGACTCTCGAAAAAATCTGCGGTTCCGTAGTAAAAGGTTTCAGGAGCCCGCGCCTGATAAAGGTTGACAACGAAAAACTCTTTGAATGCGGATATACATATAATTCCTCTGAAAATCCGACATGGATACCCGGACGCTATAACAATTTCACTCTACCCAGAACGATTTATAATACCCCGGAAGGGATTCTGAGTGTTCCTGCGTCGGTATCGCCGCTGATAAGGTTTCCGCTATTCTGGATTGCCTTTAAAAACATCCCTCTGCCGCTTTATAAATTTCTTTCTTTGTGGACTCTTGGAAACGATGGATACCTGAACATATATTTTCACCCCTGGGAATTTTCCGACCTGAGCGGATATGCTTTGCCGGGCTTCATAAAGAAAAAACACGGCGAAGCTCTTCTTATGAGGCTTGACAGCTTAATTCAAACTCTCAAGAAAAAAGCCGAATTCATCCCAATAGCTGAGTTCGTGCAACTACGTTCGCAAGAGCGATAGTTTATCTGGCGGGGGCTTCGTAGAGCATTAATAGTTCGTTCCGTATCCTTTCGGAGTTCTTCTCTGAAACCTGAACGGTGGATATCAATATCTTTCCCCGGCAGGAACTCACGATGGTCTTTGAACGCGTAAAGCCAAGGCGCGCGAGAACCACACATGGATTTTTAATGATGATTTTTTCTTTTATCAACGCAGCTTCCGTTCTTACAGTGTAGGAACCGATGGACGGGCTGTCAAATACCGTAAATTTTCCATTGATGCTCTGTATTATTTCCGCTTTTTCTCTTTCGTTATATGCGGCAAGGGATGTCGTGAGTTCTATTTCTCCCGGAGTTTCAAAAATAAAATACTGAGCAAACCAGTTCCATGACACTTGGGAATTGACATCCAGTTTTTTCCAGCCCAGCGCTTCTGAACTGTGATAAGTCTGAAAAGGGAGTGACGTTGTCTTTGTATCTTTTAGAGTAACACAATTATAGATGACGGCCCTGAAACTGTTATGCCTCAAATAAGAATCCCCTTCCGGCAAGGTGAGGTTACGGCAGGAGGTGATGAAGATAAGTAAGAGCAAAAGCAATATCATTTTAAGAAATTTCATTTTTATATCTCCGAAAAATTTTAAAGAATAGAAAACCCATCAGAATGTCGTTGCAGTTTGATAGCAGTATCCAGAAAGCGTATATTCCGGCAGCAATAAGGTTTCCTCCAAGATAATGGCCATGCCACATGTTCAGCGGTATGCTGAGTATCAGTAATGTTCCCGCAAGTCCGGCAAAGATGCCGCTAAGACAGAAACTTTTCCAAAGTTTTCCCCCGACCGTTTTGAGAAAGATTAGTTTCGAAAAGATTATTAAATTGATAATGCCAAGTACAGAGAATATAGATATTGTCGCGAAAATCTCAACAAGCTCTTTCCCATAAAACGAAAGCGGAAGAAGGAGCCCCGAAATAATGATGCTTACATTTATATACAAATGGACACCTGTATAAGCAAATTTTGAAGCGAGAATTTTTTTTAGTATCAGCAGAGCATATACGCCCAGAAGATATGAGAATATTTTCAGAAGACTGTCAAGAGGATTTCCTGCACATGCAATGAGAAATTCAAAAGATGGCAGTATCCAGCATATAATTGCCGCCGTCAAAAACTTTTTTTCCATTACTGTTCCGTTATTTTAAGACTTTACCCATGATATTATGAAATTTGACCGGGCCATACAGACGTGAGTCAAGGCTGTGTTCTATGTTGTCTCCGAGTACATAAACTGAATCACGGGGTAGCTTGCATATAGGTTTCATATAGGGGACTAGCCCTGTGAAACTGTATTTCCGCAAAGCGCTCAGGTAAACTTCCGGCAATGCGATTTCCTGCCCGTTTATCAGGATGCTCTTTGCCTTCAACTCCAGCTCTTCTCCCGGTAAGGCTATTACGCGGCGGATGGCTAAAATAGAGTGTTTCTGAAATGACGTTTCAAGAAATATTATGTCGAAGCGTTTTATGTCCTCAGGTTTTTTGTAATAACCTCTTTCTACAATTAAGAGCGTATCATTTTCTATGGTCGGAGCCATGCCGTTGCCTTTTTGCGAGACCACATGCTTGGAGCATCCAGAGGCAAAAAGGACTAAAAGAAACGTTGTTATGACGGATATTGTTTTCATGCCTGCTCCAATTATTTTACGGCACTGAGCGCCAGCCAGTTTTTTTCTTCAACAGTGTGTATTTTTATATTGGAAAAACCGGCTTTCGAAAAGAAGCTTTCATATTCTTCCGGTGTATAAACTTTCAGGTCTATCAGGCGATGAAGTTCTTCAATTTCCATTCGGAATTTTTCATTCATATATGTTTCGTTTATCATGGTGAAGACGGCGTTTTTCTTCATTACCCTGTGGATTTCCTTGAGAGTAGCGTCAAGGTCCGGCCAGAAATATGTCGTTTCCAGAGCGCTAACCATGTCAAAAAAAGAATCGCTGAAAGGCAGACTCGAAACGGAAGCGTTTTGTATTTTTACATGTCCGCTTTTGATGGCTTCTGCGTTGTTTTCAGAGGCGAGCCTTACCATTTCGTCGGAATAGTCTATGCCGTATATTTTCCCTTGCGGACAGAGTGCGACCAGTCTGGAAATAGTGTCTCCGCCCCCGCATCCGGCGTCAAGTACCGTATAATTTTGCTTAAACTTGATATACGAAAACCCCCATTCGCGCAGTTCGCGGTGATGAAGATTCATTTCCTCGCCTACTTTTCTGCCGATTTCTCCGCAAGGCTTCGGACATTGCTTCAGGAATTCAAGCCTTTCCTGGCTCATCCATTCCCGTACACGATCATTTCCGTTGTCCATAATGCAAATTCCTTTTTTCCTGTTTGCCTGAAAGCATTCAGTAGGAGAATATACATGTTCTTTTCGAGATTTCAGCTCGTTGCAGGCGGGAATCTTTTTCATGCTTTTTTATTATTTCAGCGGAATTTAACGGAGCTTCTTTTTTTTGTAAAAATTAAAATAATTACTTGCTTAAATTCATGCCCTTATGTATAATTGTATACAATATACAAAATTTGTTTAAGGGCATGTATTATGGAAAACTGGAATAAGAGAAAAGGCAGCAGATTGGCAAGGCTGAAAAAAGCCTCCGCGTTTTCCAGCGGCAAAATCGTCAGACAGGAAGATATTGTATCTCTGCTTGAAAGCGTGATAGCCTCCGGGAGCAGGGTTTGCCTGGAGGGAGACAATCAGAAGCAGGCTGTTTTTTTGGCGGAAAGCCTGGCGGGGCTAAGTCCCGAAAAGGTTAAAGGCATACACCTGCTGATATCGACGGTGTCTTTGCCGGAGCATCTTGATATTTTTGAATCGGGCATCGCCTCGAAAATAGATTTTTCGTACTGCGGCAGGCAGGCAGGGCGGATGGCATCGCTTATCACGTCAAAGAAAATAGAAATAGGAGCGATACATACTTATCCTGAGCTCTACGCGAGATATTTTATAGATCTGACCCCTGATGTCTGTCTGCTTTGCGCGGAATCCGCGGACAAGGATGGCAATCTCTACTTTGGTTTCAACGCGGAAGACAGTCCGGTAATAGCGGAAGCCACGGCTTTTCATAACGGGATAGTGATAGCGCAGGTCAACAACATAGTTGAAAAACTTCCCCGCGCGGACGTTCCCGGTGACTGGGTTGACTTCGTAGTACAGAGTCCCAGGCCTTATGCCATGGACGCTCTTTTCACGAGAGACCCCGCGAAACTTGACGAGATAAAAGTCCTCATGGCGATGATGGCTATAAAGGGAATATATGCGGAATACGGCATTCAGCGTTTGAATCACGGCGTCGGTTTCAATACCGCCGCGATTGAACTGTTGCTTCCAACTTATGCGGCGGAACTCGGATTGAAAGGCAAAATATGTAAACACTGGCTTCTGAATCCTCATCCGACACTGATACCGGCGATAGAGGCGGGCTTTGTCGAATCGGTTTTTTCGCCCGGCAGTGAAATAGGCATGGGGGACTACATCAGGGCGCGTTCAGATGTTTTCTTCAACGGCAAGGACGGCTCGATGCGTTCCAACAGGGCTTTTGCTCAGATGGCGGGACATTACGGGATAGACCTTTTCATCGGCTCTACGCTTCAGATAGACACTTACGGAAACAGTTCGACGGCGACGCTCGGGCGTGTGGCCGGTTTCGGAGGAGCGCCCAATCTGGGATGTGACAGCAGAGGCCGCCGCCATGCGTCAGGGGCATGGCTCAGGGCAGGCCGCGAGGCAGGGGGACACGATCCGCGCGGCAGAAAGCTGGTGGTACAGCTTGTTGAGACTTTCCAGCAGGGCGGACAGCCGACTTTTGTTGAAAAGCTTGACGCGTTCGCGGTGGCCGAAGACATGGGGCAGGAGATACCGCCGATAATGATATACGGCGACGACCTGACGCATATCATTACCGAAGAAGGGATAGCCTCTCTGCATCTCTGCCGCAGTGAGGAAGAACGCGAACAGGCGGTAAGGGGCGTTGCCGGATATACTCCTGTCGGTCTCGGCAGGTCGCTGAGGGATGTGGAAAATCTCAGGGACAGGGGTATTATAAAGAGGCCCGAGGATTTAGGGATAAAGGCATCAGACGCGACGACGGACCTGCTTGCGGCGCGATCGATAAAAGACCTTGTAATAGCTTCCGGCGGCTTATATAATCCTCCGGCGGAATTTGTGAACTGGTGAAAGGACAGCACTTATGGAAAAATTGAAATATGATTTCAAGTCGGTCCCTAACGGGGCGGCGCTTGAGAAACCGTTTGCCATAGCGGGCGTTGTCGCCTCGGCAAATCTTGAAGTTATGATTGAACTCGACAAAAATAATCCCGATAAATTAAGCGTTGATGTCAATACCGCGATAAGCGGTTTCAACGAGACATGGAAAGCCGTGCTCTCGGACGTGGCACGGGACTTCAACGCAGGGGGCTTCAAAATTTCCATCAATGACGGCGGCGCGGTGCCAGCTGTAGTGAAACTGCGCGTTACTCAGGCGCTTGAGGATATGAGCGGAGGAAATTTATGAACCGGAAAATACACAGATATTCGGAGGCCGACGCGAGAAAAATTATAAAATATTTTCTCGACGAAGCTTCTTTCAGCGAAATATTTCCGCCGACGGAACGTATCGTCAGTCCCAATCTTGTCGCGCTGGATTTGCCGGTGCAGTTTGATGACGGTGTCGTTACGGGCATAGGGAAACTGAACGGCAATACGGTTTTCATGGCGGCCCAGCAGGGCGCTTTTGACGGAGGCTCGATAGGAGAAGTTCAAGCCGCTAAACTTGTAGGGCTCCTGAAACGCGCGCAGAGAGACAAGCCCGCCGCCGTTATATTTGCTTTTGATTCAGGAGGCGTGCGTCTGCATGAAGCCAATATCGGGCTTATCGCGGTGGCTGAACTCGTGAGAGCGGTGCTTGATACGCGTTCTGCCGGCATACCCTGTATCGCCATGATCGGGGGCAATGTCGGCTGTTACGGCGGCGCCAGCATCGCGGCGAAATGTTTCGATCATGTCATTATGTCCGAACGCGGCAGACTGGGCGTTTCAGGCCCGATAGTGATTGAAACTGTTCTCGGGGTGGAGGAGTTTGACTCGAAAGACAGGGCGCTGGTATGGCGCACATTCGGAGGCCGCCACAGGTATATAACGGGGGACGCGGATGAGTTTGCCGATGACGACATAGCCTCTTTCCGTGAAATAGCTTCCGGTCTTTTGAATCCGCCTGAGGAACTGACCCTCGATGCTCTCAAAAAGGAACACAGGATACTTGCCGAACGTTATGAGAAATTCGGCAACAGCAGGACGGCCTGTGATATCTGGAAAGTCCTCGGAGTAGGGGACAGCTCATCAATATCAATGACGGACGCAAATTCCTTCAGAGAAAAATGCGCCGCCGCAAGGAGTGAAAAATTATGAAACTCGAAATGCTTCTCGATTCGCTTTTCCCTCTCGGCCATGGGTGCGCTGTAAACGGCAATGTCATTACCGGATATTGTACGGCTGAGACGGGCAAAGTCTCTCTGATAGGCGCTAAAAACAGCGCGGAACTTGATCTGGAAATGCTTCTGCGGCTCTCGGAACACGTGCTTGACACTGTCGCAAATCATCCGGGCTGCCCCATTGTCATGCTTGTGGATTCAAAGGGGCATAAAATGGGTTTGCAGGAGGAACTTCTCGGCCTGAACGCTTATCTTGCTCATCTTTTGAAGACTCTTCAACTGGCGAGAATGAGAGGGCATCATCTCGTAACAATTGTTTACGGCTGGGGCTGGGCCGGTTCTTTCATAGCCATGGGACTTACTTCAGATCACATTTACAGTCTGGAAGACGCGCAGGTCGGCGAGATGACACTCAAGGCCATGTCCAGAGTAACGAAAATACCTCTTGAAAAGCTTGAGGATTTAAGTGAGAATTCCCCGGTATTCGCGCCGTCCGCGGCTAATTTTGAGACACTCGGCGGCATTGATGAAATATGGAGTAATGACAATCTCGCGCGCAAACTCGCAAAGGCCCTAAGCCTGACTGACAGGGAAGATAAACGCTATGAGCTCGCTTTTGAGAGAGGCGGGAGGACTTTGAGCAAACCCGTCATCGAAAAAATCCTCTCAGAGGCATAGGCGATTGAAACACATCCTATCCAGAATTTTCAACCGCCACTGGCTTGTATGGCTTGAAAAAAATACGCCTGTAAGCAATATCAGCGATGAAGTTTTCAGAAAAGATATTGCCGCATGGATAGACTTGGGAAAACCCTTTGTCCTTGCACGTTTCAACCCTGAAAAACCGGAGCTTTTCAATCTCGGTTTTTCCATGCCGAACGGTGAAGGCAAACCGCTCCGCGCGTCTTTTTCAGTGAAGCGCTCCGACATAGTGAGGTTCGCGCCTCCGCCCGCTCTGCAAGTCCCGGAACTCCTTAATGAAATAAAAGCGGCAGAACTTGAGACTCCCCGTGTCTTCGGTTCCCTGCTCTGGCAATATGTTTCGGGGAAAAACTTTCTGCGGAAAAGCTCCGATATGGATATTGTGATGAATGTTGAAACTTTCTCGGATTGTGAAAAAGCGGAAAAGATTTTCAGAGAATATGAAAATAAAAACGGCATAACGGCGGATTGCGAATTTCTGCTTCCCGACGGGGCCTTTGTCAATATGAAGGAGTTTTTCACGCCCTCCGATAAACTGCTTGTGAAAAGGCTCAACTCCGTTTATCTTGCCGATAAAAGCAGAATCAGGAAAATGCTTTCCCAAAATTTTTCTCCGCAAAAGGGCATTTCTGAAAAAGCCGTGGAAGCGCTTTTCCTTGAACTGCTGACTTATCCCAAGCCTGGGCTCGTGAGCATTTATGACGAGGGAAGCCATAGCGATATGAACGCTTGTGATTTTGTAACGAGCATCCGTTCCCTGCAAGGATATTTCTCCGTGATAGCCGAAATGGGAATTGAAAAAAGGCCTTTCGCCGCTTTGAAAACTGCGGGCATGGAAGCCGAAAAAAATATGCTTGAAGCCGCTTCCGGCATCAACACTCACAGGGGCGCGATATTTTCACTGGGGCTTCTCTGCGCGGCCGCCGCCTGCGCGTTTTTGGAAAACCCTGGGGCCGGGGCTGAAGACGTCAGGCGATGTCTGATGAAAAACTGGGGAAAAGATTTGCTGTCCCACCATTCCGAAAAAGAGACTCACGGAAATACCGTCGAGAAGCGTTACGGTATTCGCGGAGTAAGACAGGAAGCCGCGGAAGGCTTTCCGTCGGTCTTTGAAACGGGACTTCCTGTTTTCAGAAAATGTATGAAAGAAACAGGCGATTTCAACGCCGCCCTGATTCATGCGTTTTTTGAAATACTCCTCAAGACTGATGACAGCAATATCCTTTATAGGGGCGGAGTGGAAGCCCTGGAGTTTTCACGTGAAAAAGCCCGTGCATTTCTTGGAAAGGGCGGTGTTTTCAACAAAGACTGGTTCATTGAAGCCGCGCTAATACACAGGGAATTCATAAAGCGGAATTTAAGTCCCGGCGGGGTTGCGGATATTCTTTCATGCGTTATTTTTATCGACAGCGTTACAGACAGGGCTTGTAATCGTAACTTATCTTAGCTATAATTAATTAAATCATTAATTAGAAGGATGCATTATGCAATCCACGATTTTACACACAAAAGGCAGCAGTTTGATGCTGGATAAATCGGTTCTCAAATGGTTGGGAAAACAGAAAGAACTGCTGGCGGTGATTGAAGGAGATTCTTTGATCATCAAAAAAAGTCACTCTCTTCTGGACTTTGCACAAAAGCCGGAGAGTGACTATCTATCCATGCAGAAAATCAACAGAGAAATACATAAATCAAGACGTTCCAAATGAACATAGTGCTTGATACGAATGTATTTATTTCCGCCGTTCTATGGACTGGTCTTCCTCACGAAGCCTTAAAACTGATATTTGCTTCATTCCAATTAGTTCAGTCTCCTGAAACTCTTGTTGAACTTGAAAATGTTTTGAAGAGAAAGAAATTTCAGGAAATATTGCTCAAAAGGAATTTAGACGTTGGGACGATTATGAAAAGCCTTTTGATGCAGTGTGAAGTTTATACGGTCTCCGCAAATACCAAAAGAAAAATGAATACAATTTCTATTGACGATACAGATGACCTTATATTTATCGGACTGGCCCTTGAAGCGCATGCAAAATATATTGTTTCCGGTGATGAGCATTTGTTAAAACTGAAAAGAACTTTCGATATTGATATTTTGACTGTTCAGCAATTTCTAGGCAAATCAAAAAGCTGACGCAGTTTTTACAACAAATAAAAGTCCGAAAGAGAAATCATGAGTCTGGCAATATTGTTTTCAGGGCAAGGCGGGCATAATCCGGATATGTTCAGGCTTTTTATGGGAAACCGTGAGCTTATGAAATATCTTGAGGAGGCATGTGCTTCCATCGGTATCAAGGTATCCGGAGCGGAAGGACTTTTAAAAGAAAAAATACTTCCGAATAAATATGCTCAACCTCTGATATGCGTGTTCTGTTACGGTATCTGGCAGGGATTAAAAGACAGCCTGCCCAAGCCTTCGTACTTTGCCGGTTTCAGCCTGGGAGAACTCAGCGCTTATGCCTGTGCAGGTGCTTTTGACTTTGCTACACTGATCAAGTTAAGCATATCGCGGGCCGAATTCATGGATGAGGCCGTCAGCGATGATATTACAGTTATTGCCGTAAAAGGAATACCTGTAAAAGAAATTGAAGAAGAATGCGAAAAGTCCGGGACTTACATAATGATAGTCAGCGGTCCTTCTCATGTGACGGTGGGCGGCAATAGCGCGAATATGGAAAAATTCCGTTCAAATCTGAATTGTGAAACCGTTGAAATAGCTCTCAAAGTTCCCTCTCATACGCCGCTTATGAAAACGGCTTCAGAAAAGTTTGAAAAGGTTCTCCGTGAAATCAATTTTGCAAATCTTTCCATTCCTGTAATCGCCGGAATTGACGGGAGCATAGTCAGAAACAGGGAAGCCGGGATCGCCGCTCTTTCAACGCAGATATGCAAAACTCTTCGCTGGGATCTTTGTATGCGAAACCTCTATGAAAGAAGAATAAAGGTTTTTCTCGAAAGCGGTCCCGGCAGAACATTAAGCCATATAGCTGAAGAAAATCTCCACGGCATTTCAGCCCGTTCAATAGACGATTTCAGAACTCTTCCAGGGATAGGCGATTGGGTCATGAAACACAATATGTAATCCAGTCCTTGAAAGTTAGGATATATTATATCGGAGAATCAATATGAAATGGATATCATTAAGAAGAGTATTAATGCTTCCCGAAGATATAGTAATATTATGGTATATTTTAATAGGGCTTTATCTAGGCTTTCTAGGTCTTTGTTCAATATACGAAAGGAAACCCAGCGTAGAGGTGGGCGTATTACTTTTTTTAATTGGTGTAATTATAGTTTCCATAATCATAATTGCCATTATTTTAAGAAAACCTTTCATTTTTCGTTTATTTTCATCTGCGATAGGGATTGGAGCAATTGTCTTTATATTTTGTAACCAGCCCATAGAACCTTTTATGTCTTCGATTATCAAAATATTTGTTGTCTGCATTATCATAGAGAGTGCATACTTTTTTTTCGACAGAAAAAAACAAAGGTATCTGGGTTCTCAGTGGTAGACTCCCAATAAGATATTACAGAGATGTAAACGGGGCAACCCTACCGGTTTATTTTATGCTTTTATATATAACTGTAAGATTATGAAACCTTGAAAAATCCTTTAAAAGGTTTATCATAGTCCTTTTGGAAAAACGCGCCAAAAGCGCCTTGACAGAAATCAGGAAATTAAACACATGAGAAAAGAATTTATACCTTTTTCAAAACCTGGCATAGATGAGGATGATATAGCGGCGGTGGCGGATGTCCTGCGTTCGGGATGGATTACCACAGGACCGAAAAATACGGAGTTTGAAAAGAACTTCTGCGCATACACGGGCTGTCCCGGAGCTGTTGCTCTGGCTTCGGCCACTGCCGGAATGCATATAGCGCTGAAAGCGCTGAATATCGGGCCCGGCGATGAGGTCATCACGTCCTCCATGACATGGGTTTCCACTGTGAACCTGATTGTTATGGCCGGAGCTACGCCTGTTTTTGTCGATATAGACGGAAATACATTGATGGCAACTCCGGAAAATATACAAAAGGCAATCTCCCCCAAAACAAAGCTTATAATACCTGTTCATTTCGCTGGGGCTTCAGTCGATCTGGACGCGATATATAAAATTGCCTCTGAAAATAAAATAGCCGTAATTCAGGACGCGGCGCATGCCCTCGGTACTGAATACAAAGGAGAGCATGTCGGGAAAAAAGGGACTTCGATATTTTCGTTTCATCCTATAAAAAATATAACTACCGGTGAAGGCGGCATGTTCTGTTCTGACGACAGCGCCTTGCTTGATCATATCAGGAGGCTTAAATTTCACGGGCTGGGTGTTGACGCCTATGACCGCCAGACGCAGGGACGTTCTCCGCAGGCGCAGGTAATCGAGCCCGGTTACAAGTACAATCTTACGGACATTGCCGCCGTGCTTGGAGTAAGGCAGCTCGCTAAAGTAAACGAGTTCAACAGGAAAAGAACCGAACTGGCTATGCTTTATCGTGAAAAGCTTGCGGATGTGGATGAAATAATCCCTCTTGGCGATACGGCTTATCCGATAAAGCATTCATGGCATCTTTTCATAGTACGCTTGGACATTGACAAAGTTTCCATGAGCAGGGATGAGTTTATGGCCGGGCTGAAACAGAAAAACATAGGCACGGGCCTTCACTTCAGGGCCGTTCATTCACAGAAGTATTATAAGGAGACAATGAAAATAGGCGAAGGAGTTTTGCCGAATACTGATTGGAATTCTGAAAGAATATTTTCACTGCCGCTCTTTCCCGATATGAAACCTGAAGACGTTACAGATGTGGTAAACGCTATAAAGGAAGTCCTTGAAGATGGAAAATAGATCATCTGGTTCCAGTGAAAGAACCCCTTATGTTGTATTCTGGCTGATGGCTTTTGTAGTCATATTATGGGGACTTGGGTTTAGGGAGTTATGGGGTTCGGAAGACCGCTGGGCCGAAATCAGCAGGGTAATGCTGAAATCAGGAAACATCTTTCATCCTCTGATAAACGGCGAAGTGTATTTTGACAAACCGCTGCTTGGTTACTGGCTTATTGTCGGTTTGGGGTATTTGACGGGTTTTATGGATGAGTGGATAGTTCGTTTGCCCTCGGCGATTTTCGCGATAGCCGGGCTTTGGGGCACTATGTTTATCGGAAGAAAGCTCTGGTCGGAGAGAACGGGCATTACGGCGGGATGGTTTCTGCTGACTACTTATGGATTTATTTTCTGGTCGAGGACGGCGACGGCGGACATAGAAAACCTCGCTTGCATAATTCTCGCGCTGGCCTGGTACTGGGCAAGGGAGAAGAAACCCGGGTTTCTGACGTATTTCGTTTTTTATCTTATATGTTTCCTTGGCGCTCATACGAAAGGATTGATCTCGGTAATAATCCCGCTTCTGGCGCTCGCGCCTGACCTGATACGGGAAAAGCGCTGGAAAAAAA
>Ga0209417_1002712_pt1:0-25000 | contig 26050 bp, 20 predicted proteins | sample RifGroF2_FD_184002 | JGI IMG/M metagenome (GOLD analysis project Ga0209417, IMG submission 184002) | Groundwater microbial communities from Rifle, Colorado, USA - Groundwater F2 (SPAdes) (version 2) | ecosystem: Environmental > Aquatic > Deep subsurface > Groundwater | place: Rifle... | reverse complement strand
GCGTGGACTACCAGGGTATCTAATCCTGTTTGCTACCCACGCTTTCGCGCTTTAGCGTCAGTTATAAGCCAAGAAGCTGCCTTCGCCATCGGTATTCCTCCCGAGATCTACGCATTTTACCGCTACTCCGGGAATTCTACTTCTCTCTCTTACACTCTAGCCGACCAGTATTAGTCGCACCTCCTCGGTTAGGCCGAGGTATTTAACAACTAACTTAATCAACCGCCTACACGCTCTTTACGCCCAGTAACTCCGAATAACGCTTGTACCCTTCGTATTACCGCGGCTGCTGGCACGAAGTTTGCCGGTACTTTCTCTAGCGGTACCATCATCCTCGATCGGGTATTATCCGTCGAGCTTTTTTCCCACTTAACAGGAGTTTACAATCCGAAAACCTTCTTCCTCCACGCGGCGTCGCTGCATCAGGCTTTCGCCCATTGTGCAATATTCCCCACTGCTGCCTCCCGTAGGAGTATGGACCGTGTTTCAGTTCCATTGTGACCGTTCACCCTCTCAGGCCGGCTACCCATCTTCGTCTTGGTAGGCCTTTACCCTACCAACTAACTAATAGGCCGCAAGCTCATCCTTTGGCGGTAGCAATTAGGCCACCTTTCCCGTTTCCGGCTTATGCAGTATTAGCCTCGATTTCTCGAGGGTATTCCTCACCAAAGGGTAGATTCTCACGTGTTACTCACCCGGACGCCACTTTACTAGTCCTTGCGGACTTTCTCGTTCGACTTGCATGTGTTAGGCACGCCGCCAGCGTTCATTCTGAGCCAGAATCAAACTCTCCATATCAAAAATTAACTAAGAGCCCTCCAAACTCAGGTAACTTTTATGTTACCTTCCGTCTTTGTGTATTTCAAAGATAACAAATTTTTCTCAATCCCCCACGCCTCTCAGCGTTCTCATCAAATTGTCTTCGTCATTTTGTGAGATCATTGTACTTGTTTATTTTAAAAGTTTCAAGCTTTTTTTTAAATTTTTTATCATTTTTTTTAAAAGGCTTTTTTAAAAGAAAAACTCGCTGTAAATTTCAAACTTTCAAAAACATTTTTCATGTCAACAGGGCAAAGTATAAACAGAAGAATATGCAATGTCAAAATAATTTTTAATTTTTTTTATATAATTTATTGCTTTTTATGAATCATGCGTCTTAGTCTTATTCTTTATATAAAATAAAAAACAACAGCAAGGAGAAAAAATGAATATTTTAACTATTGGTGGTGCTACCCAAGACATTTTTTTGCATCATCAATATGCAGATTCTATAACAATTACTCAAAAAAACCAAGTATCACATTTTACCTTACTTGAATCAGGAGAAAAAAAAGAATTATCACACGTGTACTATCACAGCGGCGGCGGCGCAACCAACACAGCTGTTTCATTTTCCCGTATGGGATTTTCGACTGGTTGTTTTTGCAACATAGCACACGATACCGCTGGAACCTTTATTCAACAAGAGCTCGCTGCCGAGTCTATTAACACCTCATTTATAACATATGAACAAAAAGAAAAAACAGCACAATCTTTTATCATTTCTAATCCACAAGGAGATTCAACCGTCTTTGCCTTCCGCGGCGCCAATAGACTCCTCCCCATTGAACAAGCTCCTATACACTATATAGCAACATGCAACCATATCTACATTACCTCGCTAAGCCACGAAGCATCGCAAGGCCTTTTGCACCTATGTACCATGGCAAAAGCTCACGCCATCCCCGTAGCTATAAATCCAGGAATTAGCCAACTCGCACACGGTACTCAAGTTCTGAAAGATTCGCTCAAATATATTGATATACTTATTCTTAACAGTGCCGAAGCTCAAATTTTTATGCATGCACTTATTAATATTGATCCATGCTATAAAACAACACTTGCACATGCAAGTAGCCAACTAGCGCATGGCGTCAACTATCCAACCAGCGAACCGTACCTTACAAACACACCACTCACCTACGCCAATCACTATTTTAGCATTCATCACTTTTTTAAAGAAATTTTTAAAATGGGACCCCAAATCTGTGTTATCACCAACGGCTGCAACGGGGTTTATGTAGCCCACAAAGAAACACTTTATTTCTCACCAAGCATTAACGTCCCCATAACAAGCACCGTTGGCTGCGGCGATGCTTTTGGCTCATCCTTTGTCGCAAGCCTTTTACTCAACTATTCCATTCAAGAGGCATTAGTAAACGGCATTATTAATAGTGCCTCGGTCATAAAACACATAAGCGCAAAGACAGGACTTCTTACACATGACCAACTCAAACAAGAGCGTCAAAATTATAAAAACCACCCTGTCTCAACCTTTATACTATAGATACTACTACAAGGGGAAAGGCCATATGTACTATATAATCATAGAAACAAACAAAATCACCATACAAACAATACATCCTCAGGAAAAAAACGACACATCCCCCTCCACACTATTGCTTTCTCCCTATATTATCATTCAAGGACTTCTTTACAATCCATCTCATTTTATTGCCACAATTAATAAACTTATACACAACGCCACCAACCATTCATTGTTTCATAAAGTTTACAGACGCATTAAAAAACCTCTTGTTACTGTTTTTCTCCCTCAAGAAATCACCCCCACCACCCCACATGCCATGGGCGCTCTTTTTGCCTTTGTCTTAGCACTTAGCAAAACAAACATATCCCTAAAAAAGGTTCTCTTTCACCATCAATACAACACATCAAATAATTTATTGCATTTTTTCCAGCCTCCAGCAAGCAGATGTACAAAACCATGGTTCGCAAGCTCCCTGGCTCTATTAATAACATCAAGCACTCTTGTAACAACATATTGTATACATAAATACAGTCATCTTAAAACCCTTCAAACCATCAACGATCAACTTACACAACAAATAAACAATAACATCCATTATGAAAAAGATTTAAGTGCAATTAAACAAGAACATACCGCCATGCATACAATGCATACAACTATGATTAAAAAGCATGATGCGCTCTATAACCCCGCACCGCTTATTGATTTTTTATCCATCTACACCCCACCAGAAATTGTTCTTGAACAGATAAGTATTGCACCAACCCCCAAAAAAAAGACCACTCACCCGTCAAGCAACCCAAAACAACCTCAACCCAAGATCCCAAACCCTACACGCAAACTAAAAAAAAAGCTGCTTATCATACATGGAATAAGTTCATCACATAAGGCTATTTCTCAATTTATTACTCACTTTAATAATCACTATCAAAACACAAGTCCACACACACTCAAACTTGTCTCCGCCAAACAAATCAAACACCCAACAAAAAAGGGGCCCGGTAAGGCCCCTAAAAAAAAATATATTCAATTTGCCCTTGAAGGCACACTGATTAACTAAGGTTAATCACGACCGCGCCACGAACGCCCTTGAGAATCATTTGATCGTGGACGACGAGAAACTGGCCTACGGCCTACCGGACGACGGCGATCAAAAGATCGTGATGATCGCTCTGGCCGATCAGACGGTATTTGAGCTAAAATATCTTCCTTTGGTGCACCTTGCTTACACGAAACTTTTTTAAGCAACGCTGATGCAACTTCAATTTCACCATGACCTTGTGCAATCAATTGTTCAATCCTTTTAGTATACTTTTCAAGCCCACCCTCTTGAATAATTTGTTTAATCTCTGAAAAAAGTTTATCTTTTTTCAGCTCATCAAGGTGTTCCAAGGTTGGTAATGGATTTTTATCAATACGTGCTTTGGTATAACGAACAATTGACCTAAATTCATATTGTTCACGACCAGAAACAAAGCTAAATGATTTTCCAGCACGTCCGGCGCGCCCAGTTCGTCCAATACGATGCACATAAGACTCTTCATCTTGCGGAATATCAAAGTTGAAAACCGCCTCAACGTGAGGCACGTCGATACCACGCGCCGCAACATCTGTTGCAACCAGTACCTCAATAGACCCTTTACGGAACTTATCCATAACGCGATCACGCTTAGGCTGAGAAATATCACCATGAATACCATCGGCGGCATACCCGCGCGAAAGCAATCCACTGACCACATCATCAACGCGTCGCTTAGTATTGCAAAATACAATAGATGATTTAGGGTTATGCAAATCGATCAAGCGTGTTAAAAGTTCCAACTTCATACGCCCGTCAACTTCAAAATATACTTGTTCAACCTCTGGAGCGGTTATTTTTTCATGGGTAATTTTAATAACATGAGGATTTTTTTGATAGCGACGAGCTAATGTTAAAATTTCTTGTGACATCGTCGCTGAAAATAATACGGTTTGACGTTCAGTTGATGTCTGTTTTAAAATCGCTTCAATATCATCCCTAAATCCCATATCAAGCATTTGATCGGCTTCATCAAGCACAACAGTTTGCACTGCTGATAAACTTATCGTCCCACGCTGCATATGATCCATCAAGCGCCCAGGGGTTCCTATGATAATATTAACGCCACGCTCTAAAGAACGCATCTGACGTTCAATAGGCTGCCCGCCGTACACCGGAAGAACAAAAACACCACGCTTATACTTTAATAATTTGCTGAATTCAACCGAAACTTGAATTGCTAATTCACGAGTTGGGCACAAAACCAACGCATTTACATCTTTACTTTGAGCTGGAATTTTCTCAATTAAAGGTATACCAAATGCGGCAGTCTTCCCCGTTCCTGTCATAGCTTGGCCAACAATATCACGGCCTTCTAATAAATAAGGGATAGACTCAGACTGAATAGGAGATGCTTCCTCAAAACCAAGATCAGTTATCGCTTTTAACATTTCTTTTGACAACTGCAATTCTTCGAATTTTAACTTTTTAATCATACGAATAATAATTCCTCATTATGCCTAACAATAATCCATTAACCCATGGGATCAACGCATACCGCGTCCCTTTGGATCAAAAAATCCACTTATACTATTTTGTAAAGATTTCCCGAGAAAAGATTTTCTCTATCTTTTTTGGAAAGAACCTATGCTTCCTTGCATAGTCCCGAGTACAGGAATAGATTGCTAGGCACGTTTATCAATAATTAGCTATCGCCCCCACCCGATCTCTTTAGCTCATAAATACCCCTTAAGTTTAGCGAGGACTTTTTTTTTGTCAAAAGAGTACCAAAAAAACTCAATTAATAGCCTAGAATACAGCAAATACCCACCCCACAATCTCAAGCAGCACTTTTTTTGATAGACCACTTTCTCTTGCATACTTAACCAATAAAAAAGAAAATTCGATATTTATACGCAGAAAACTCGATATTTAACCCCTGAAAATTCGATATATTGACCTTGAAAATTCGACATGCTAAGATCAATAATAATGATCTATTCAAATAAAAAAGAAAAAGGATACTATGTTTATTAACCGCATATTAGAAGATGATATAAAAGAAGGCGCTCGCTATTTCCCCGTTGTTGCCATACTCGGCCCTCGACAATCAGGAAAAACAACATTAGCACAAAAAATGTTTAGTACTCATCGTTACGTTTCGCTTGAAGAACCAGACCAACGAACCGCCGCACTTACCGATCCACGATCCTTTTTACAGATACATCAAAATGATTTTGGGTTGATCATCGATGAATTTCAATATGCCCCAGAACTTCTTTCCTACATTCAAACCATGGTTGATAAAGAACAAAAACAAGGTTTTTTTATCCTAACCGGTTCACAAAATTTTCTTATGAACCAAGCCATCACACAATCCCTTGCCGGCCGCGTTTCGCTTCATACACTTTTACCTTTAAGTGCTCAAGAATTACAAGCAAGCTCAATCATGCCCCAAGAAATAGAAGATCTCCTTATTCAAGGATCCTATCCAGCAATTTATACACGCAATATACCACCAACGCGCCTTTATGCTCAATACATAAAAACCTATATTGAACGCGATGTGCGACAACTTGCTCACGTTGGTGATTTAGCAACATTCCAACTCTTTTTAACAATGTGCGCCGAACGCATTGGCCAACGCATTAATCTCAGCGAATTTTCTCGCGAATGCCGCATCAGTGACCAAACCGTTAAGCGATGGATGACAATTTTGCAAGCAAGTTACATTATTTTTTTACTACAACCATACGAAAAAACGCTTAGCAAACGCATGGTCAAAACAGCCAAACTCTTTTTTTATGACCCTGGCATTGCATGTCATCTTTTGAAAATACATGACGCTCAAACACTGGTAAGCTCACCAAAACGTGGTAATATTTTTGAATCTTTTGTTATTGCTGAAGTTATCAAGCATGCCTATAACTATGGCAAAGAGCCATCAACCTATTTTTGACCACCAAGGACACGAACTTGATTGTATTATTGATCAAGGGCAACACATTATAGGGCTTGAAATAAAAGCAGGAAGAACAATTCAACAAGACTTTTTCAAAAATATAACCCACTGGAACAATGCATTACCCACTGATCAAAAAGTTGATAATTACATTATTTATGGCGCCAATAAAGATCAAATAAGTGGATATAAAAACGTGCTCAGCTGGCAACTTTTATCATCAATACTTTAATGGTTATCGAGCAATAAATTTGAAATAAAATCTCTCCAAACAAAAAACACATAACAGATGAAAAAGAAGCGAAATATTATTTTTTTATCGTAACAATTTAATGATTGCCTTAAAAACTCAACCTCCCTAATACTTATGGCATTAATATTTGATGAATTAAATGTTATGATTCAAAGTTATTTTCGATTGCTTTTAAAAAAAATCTGTTCTACATTACCTCAAAATTATTGCTATAAATTCCCAAAGGAGCAGGTTCATGTTCACGATCAAAAAGCAAATACTGTTATTCTTAAGTATCATTTTATGCAGCATAAGCATTATAAACACCATATTTGCAGGGCATATTGAAACACAACAAGTTTTAACACCAAATGGATTAATCTCCATAAAAGATCTTAAAGTGGGTGATTTGGTAATCAGTTATAATTTTAATGCTGAAAAACCTGAAGATCTTTTTATCAATACGCCAATCATAAAAACACAAAAAAATTATGCAGATGCTCTTTATGAAATTTACATTGAAGATAATCGATGCATCAGCGCTTCTCCTCAACAAAAGTTTTTAGTAGCAAAACAAGAAGATAAAGATCAGGAGAGTCTAACTTTTGGCATAGAAGTTATTGAAGCACAATACCTTACCAACAGCCACATGCTTCTTGATTCCAATCTGCTAACCGTCCCCATTACTCAAACACATAAAAAAGAACTGTACAAGGTAGAAAGAAGAGTAAAAAAATATTTCTGGAAAAGCATTAAACATGTTAAAAGAAAAACTATATTTACTCGCATTGACCTGTATTCCATTGAATTGCAAGAACCCCATAATTACTTAATTCCGGTATTTTCACAAAGCATAGCTTGCAAAGACGACAAAAATATTCCATTGATATTAATGCACAATGGCTTACCGGCACTTGCTGCAGGGGTCTCCTTGGCATTTGGCTCCACCCCAGCATCACTATCTTTTGCAGGAGCAAGCATTGCCGCTGGAGGCGTAAGCATACTTGCAGGCCCTGCCGGCTGGGCAATAGGCGCCGCTGCTCTGGGATCTTATGCATTATTCAAAGTATGCGATAAAAACCATAAGGAGCTCTTGCAACTGGAAATGTCTGAAGGCGGTGGTTCTGGTGGTGGTGATCCGAATGATCCTAATGAAGCACAAAAAAAATCAGATGAAGCTATTAATAAAGTCCTTCAAGAATCAAAACCTGGAAGAGAAACAAAAGGCAGTACTAAGCAATTTGAAAAACCGGGTGGAATTGAAGAAGCCATTAAGGATTTCAATAAAATGGGCATTAAAGAAATAAAAAAATTACCAAATAACAAAAATGAAGGAAGTATTGGAAAACTTCCAGATGGAAGAATCGTAAATGTTAGAACTGGTAGTAAAGATGGAAGACCATCTTTAGAAATTTATAATGGAAAAAGTAGCATTAAAATTCGATATGGATTTAAATAAAAGGTAAATTTTATGATAGAACAATGGATAAAATGGGAACCTATAAAAGAATTATCTTCAACCTATTATGTAGACCTTGTTATTGACAGCAAAAAAGAATTTAAAATTATATTATCAGAAGAAAAAAATCCCCAAAAAAAAATTCATATTATTTTTGAAAATTCAGTGTACGCGTATAGAAATACTTACGAAAGTTTTCGTCAAAACACAATTCATATACTTAAAAAACAATACGGAGAAAGCTTTTATATCAATTGGACTTTTTTTAAAATCACTAACTCATCCTACTTATCATGGCTAGCAGAAGAATCATATGGGATTACAAATGAACTAAACTTTACACACTTTTCTATTATTGCTGCTAATGAAATAATTGATATAATAGCTGGTTATGAACCAAGAATTGAATTAGTATAATGCTATAGACAATATTAGTTCTAGAAGATTTAACATTAAACATATTCAAGGAAAAACTATATTTACTCACGTAAACCTTTATTCCTTGTAATTAACGATACTTCAAAAATATTTAATTTAAAAACTGGATTACCAGGAAAAATTAAATAATAAAAAATAATAAAAGAAAAAATCATGAAAAATTAGGTTATGCAAGAAGTCTAATGGGAAAAGTGCTGATAGTACAGCTTTAGAAGATTGGGATAAATCTGTAGATAAAATCTTAAATCAAAAAAATTATACTAATTCTCATTTTTAAGATTTAAAAACAACAAAAATATCTTGTATAAACCAAATTTTATCGAACAAGCAACATTATAAGCTCCTGCACATTAACAAACACCACCTCTACATCTCCATACTTTTTTGTAAATGAAGTATCAATATTATAAGCAACCACAAAATTTTTACCCTGCGGATAAAGGGAACGAAATGCTTCAAAATTCTTAGCTATTGTTTTTGGCGCAGCAGCATCTGAAAAAATAGAAAATTTACACTCAATAGCATGAACAACATTTTCGTCATTTCCTCGAAGAACAAAATCAATTTCCAAGCCAGACTTATTCCGCCAATAATTAATGGATCGTTTTTGCAAATGAGCATGTAACTGATTCAATACGCAATGCTCCCACATAAAACCAAGATCATCTTCACGCAATTGAGTCCGTCCTTTGACATGATTAATAATCCCAGTATCAAATCCATAAACTTTTGGAGCTTTTACAATTTCATTCAACACATGAGAAGAATAGGGACGAATAACATGAACCACAAAGGTTTCTTCAAGAACATTAAGATAATTGTCAATGGTTGGCCGGCTCACCTCACACAACAATGCATAACGCGTTGCCTCAAATACCCCGCCGCTGCTTGATAAAAGCAATTCTACAAATTTTTGAAAAGCATTACGCTTACCAATGCTAAAAATATCCTGAATGTCTTTTGCCCAATAAGCGTCAATCCATTCCTGAAAAAACTGATGGGGAATTTCAACTTCTTCAAAAAATGCTGGCAACCCCCCAAATAAAAAACGATGCCGAATATCATTATTGTTAAACAAGGACATCTCCTCTAACAACAATGGGGTTAACCACACCTCCATTTTGCGCCCTGTAAGCGTATCCTTAAATTTCTTGCTTGCTCCAAGCGTTGATGATCCCGTTGCAATAATCCGTACATCCTTGTAATGATCGGCGGCAATTTTTAACAATTCTGATGGATTTTCAAGCCGATGAATTTCATCAATAACAAGATTTTTACCACGTTTACTTTGCAAAAAAGCCTCGGGATCATGCATCTGCAACCGTACGCTTGGTAAATCACAATCAAAATATTCAATATTTGGCAAACTTTTACACAAACTTGTTTTTCCAACACGACGAACGCCCATTAACCACACAATAGTACGCTTTGCCCATGCTTTATTGATAAGCCCCTCCCAAAAAGGCCTTTGAATAATTCCCATCTTAATACCCTCGAAAAATAATGCAACGTTACTATCCGTCACTTTTTAACCAAATGTAAAGTCAATTTTACATTTAGCGCTACCAAATGTAAAGTCGACTTTACATTTGGTTAAAAAATTTAAAAATAACGTTTAACTTTCTTTTAGGCTTTTAAAAGAGATCTATTGTAATAAAAGTGCAACACGCTTTAATCCGGCATAATCAGCTGGCCGCATTCCATAAACATCAAGAATTTCTTTGCTCGCTCCATATGCAAGAAGTTTTTTTATAACTTCATCAATACGAGGTTTTTGGGCAAAAAGATGTAATAATGTTTGTCCCTTTGAATTTATCGCCCTTATATTGATGTTGTTTTTTGCCAAAAAATCAATAATAAAAAAGAAATCATCTTGTATCTTTTCATAATGTTCAAACAGTGAAAATAATATTGGCTCATTGGTTGCATCGGCAGCTAAAAAATCAAACCCTTGAGCATGCAAAAACATAACCATCTGCAAATTAATTAAATAATTAATACCACTTTTATACAGTGATTGCATTGAAGCTCCATGGGCAAGCAAATATGAAAAAGCTTTTTCATGCATATGTAGATAAAAAGGATTTGATCTCACTCGATCATCACACAAATTATGTACCTCACACATTAAAGGCGTTCTCCTTTTTTTATTGTAATGATTTAAAAGTGCTCCATGCTCTACCAAAAAAGACAATATATCAAAATGTATCTTTTGAGGATACGATGAAAGGGTTTCAAAAATAGGAGTTTCTTGACGATCATTCTCACTATTCACATCAAGACCTTTATCAACTAATCGCTGTACAAGGCTATATAAATTACTACTACAGGCACGATGCAACGCCGTATTTTTTTTTGCATATCTTTGATGAATATCTACACCCTGCTCAACTAAATAAATAGCAACGTCCTCGCTGCCTTGAAAAATAGTATATTCAAAAAGCGACGTATCACTGCATTTTTCCTCAATAGAAGCCCCTTTAGCGAGCATTAAACGCACACCTTCAACGTTATTATTGCATGCAGCAATTCGCAATGGCGTCTCTGCACACAACGTGCTATTATACGATAAACGAGCAAAATCAACACTTATCGCACCTTCTTTTATCTTCTCATGCTTTTTTTTATATTCTTCACAATTTTTATGATAGATAATCGATTGCAATAATGAATAATATGACGCTTGATTCTCGCGAAGAAACAAAGGAGAATCTTTACGCATATGCGCAATTTCTTTCTTATAACCGGCAACCGACAATAATTGCTTGATAATACTATTATTACTTACCAACGCAGCATAATGTAATGGAGTAAATCCATCATAATCTTTAAGCCAAACATGTGCGCCGCTCTTTAAAAGCTCCTGAATTGCTGCACTATTTCCCTTAACTACCGCAGTATGCAACGCTGATTCTCCGCGATTATTTTGAATATTAACATCGATCCCCTTACGAATCAAATTAGCAACTAAAAGCGCATTTTCTTCTATGATGGCCTTATGTAAAAGAGTATTTCCATCACTATCAACATGTGTAAGATCAAGTCGATGGGTAAGCTTCATAACATCAGATAATTCATGGCTATCATCAACCCCCATCCCGAGTAATATCTCTGGATAAAAGTATGACAAAAAAGAAGCATTCCCAACACCATTCAATATCACTTTACAAGCAAATGTCGTTTTAAATGTGTTTTTTTCTTTTTCTAAACAATGCGCTAACCATGAAGCATTGCCAATCATAAGAGCTTGATTTATATTACTTAAAAAAGGAGTGCCGGGATATCGTTTTTCCCACAAATGATACGCCATTAATTCCCGATGCCACGCAAGCGCTCGCATAACAAGATTATGATCTATGCGATCAACCCCATATGTTAAATTTCCTAAATTAGCCAAACATATATCAACAATATCACAATCTCCCCCCATAACAGCATATTTAAGCACGTCTTCTTCTATGGTATATCCATTATGCAAAAAATAACTAAAAATGTCTTCACACCCGGCAAAAGCAGCTACCGCTAAATACGAAACATCTAAAACTTTGTAGCTATTTAATAACATTAAAACATCTTCATTTGATCCGATTCCATCAATTTTACACGGATCATCATTAATAAAACATGTTAAATAATGACAACGTAGGATAGCGTCAACCTGCACAGCATCCTGATGCGACAAACTTTTTAATGCCTGCACAATAGAATTTCCTGGATTCTTTTTTTCCCGTGCCAACAATAATGCTGAGTAAACGATAAATTCATCAACATACTCTAATAAAAACTCATAATCAAAATCATTCTTTTCAGTACCTACCACGATTAATTACTCCAACATCCCAGCCTGTTTGAGTAATTTCAAGAAAAACACTTGATACGCAGGAAGCTTTTTATATAATTTTGCCTCTGCAAAGTCATGGCACACGCGGCCAAAAAGCACGGGTATTCGATCAAAAACACCTTGAACATTAATAAAACCTTCTTTAAATGGACGCGCCATAAAAAGATATGACGCCAAAGAATGAAGTATAATATCAACAACAATATAATAAGATTTCTCATGCTTGTTCTTCTCAAGAATCGGCTGCAGATGTTCAACAATAAAATCTACGAGCCCATCACTTTCATACCCTAAAGCCTCTGCAAAAATTGCCGGAATTATTGTCAATGCCCCATGGTCAGACTTTTTAAAAAAATCACAACCACAAGAAGGCGAATACGGCAATAGAAGCTCATAATCAATTTCATTAGATAATTCATCCGACATAGGAAGAGCTACCCCAAACAATCCTATTAAAAAAGAAATAATTGTAACATACTGAAAATATAACATACGTCCCTTTAATTAAAGTTATAATAAAATCTAGGTTAAAAACGTTTCAACCTTGGCAACCACACCCCATAACTCCCCTTGCAATGTACAATAAATTATATAAACAATCAACCAGCCAACACATCGTGTTAATTATTTTTTATTAGTAAATAATAAAGATCTTTTACCCAATCACCCAAACAAAGATTGCCTATTACCTATAACAACGTTTAACTTTCTTTCTTGGCATCACCCAAAAAACACGCTATGCTAAAGCACAAAAAGCATACAAAGCCATTCTAAACAATTCAGCCTAAACGTTATTGGAGAAGACGTAATGAATTTTTTACAAAAATTATGGCGCATGTTACAACCACGAGACAAACGCAATCTTGGGTTGCTTTTAATCCTTTCTATTATTGTTTCATGCCTTGAAACCTGCGCATTAAGCGCTGTTATGTTTTTTATCTCCGTCGCCACCAATTTTGGTAGCATAGGACAGAGTAAACTCGCACAATGGCTCTACACCGCAAGCGGCTGCACAACCTATCCAAACTTTATTCTACTTTTAGGCATTGGCCTTATATTTTTTTATATAGCCCGCGCCGGCATTGCTATTGGACACATTTATTTAATGATCCGCTTTGCTCAAGGCCGCTACAAGGATTGGTCACGCAAAATTTTTAAAGATTTTTTACAACTTCCTTACCAAGCATTTGTCACCAAAACATCAGCAAAAATTAGCCAGATACTTTTTGGAGCCACCGGCAATACTTGCCAAGTCATTAATAGCCTCCTCACGATAAGCGCTGAAACCTTTACCGTCGGGTGCATTTACTTCATGCTCATGTATGTTAACTGGAAAATGACCTGCGTGCTTACCCTTTTACTTGCCGTTAAAACAGGTTTTATTGTTAAGCTTTTTTCACAAGCACTTACAAAGGCAGGAGAAAAAAGTCGTTTTTTTTCCACAAAAACCGCTAAATCACACGGTGACGCCCATGGTAACTTTAAAATGCTCAAACTTCTTCCAAACCATACCCCTATCATTAATGTATTTGAACAAGCAACCGAAGGTGTTGCCCAATCAAATATTCTCAATGTCACCCTCCAAGGTACCCCGCGTTTTATGTTAGAAACAATCGGCTTTTTTATTTTGATTGGCATCATACTTTATGTTATCTATCGCTACAACGATGCTAGCAATGTTATATCAACTGTCTCACTCTACGCCCTTGCGTTTTATCGCCTGCTGCCATCACTCAATAAAATTCTTGCAAGCTATAACCAAATGCTTTTTTCAAAATATGCCGTCCACGATATTTATAACTTTTTACAACTACCACAAGAAAAAATTGGTGAACAGCCATTGCCATTTAACAACAACATAACGATACAAAACCTTTCATTTTCGTATGATCAATTAAAAACTATTCTTACCAATGTTTCATTAACAATACCAAAGGGACAACGCATTGCCTTTATTGGAGAGAGCGGTGCCGGTAAAAGCACCTTAGTAGATATTATTATGGGGCTTTATACACCGACCAGCGGGTCAATAACCGTTGATGGCATCCCACTAACTCCTGAAACTATGGGTACCTGGCGAAACAAAATTGGCTATGTTCCACAATCTATTTATTTATTTGATGGAACCGTTGCCGAAAATGTTGTCTTGGGCCGCCCCTATGACGAACACAAACTTATTGATGTTTTGCGCCGCGCACGCATCTATGATGATTTACTCACTAAAGGTGGCATCCACACGCGCGTTGGTGATATGGCAATTATGATCAGTGGGGGCCAAAGGCAACGCATAGCACTTGCACGCGCCCTGTATGGCGACCCAGAACTTTTGGTTTTTGACGAAGCCACCTCCGCACTTGACCACATCACCGAATCTCACATTATGAAAGAAATTTATGCGCTCGATCAGCATAAAACAATTATCATCATTGCCCACCGCCTCACCACCGTTGAGCAATGCGACGTTATTTATACGCTAGAAAAAGGCGCATTACAACACATAGAAAAAAATAACCTCAAGCACTCGCCATCAACTCATCAGGCAACCTTATAAAGGAGATCATGAAAAAAGCGTTAATCACCGGCATTACCGGACAAGATGGTTCATATCTTGCCGAATTTTTGCTCAGCAAAGGCTATGAAGTTCACGGCATCATTCGCCGTTCATCATCATTCAATACCCAACGCATTGATCACTTGGCACACAACGCTACGAGCGATCAACACAACCTCATCCTCCACTATGGCGATATCACCGATGCCAGTAATTTGCAAGATCTTATCAAGCACATTCAACCCAACGAAGTATATCATCTGGGAGCCCAATCGCATGTTCAAGTTTCATTTGCAACACCAGAATATACCGCCCAAACAACGGGGATTGGCACCCTGCGCATTTTAGAAGCCCTACGCCGCGAATGCCCAAACGCACGATTTTATCAAGCATCATCATCCGAAATGTTTGGCGCCGCCGCCGCCCCCCAAAACGAAAAAACATCATTTTATCCCCGCAGCCCCTACGCAGCAGCAAAAGTATACGCCTACTGGATCACCGTCAACTACCGCGAAGCTTACGGACTTTTTGCCTGCAATGGCATACTCTTTAACCACGAAAGCCCCCGCCGCGGCGAAACATTTGTGACCAGAAAAATAACCAAAGCCCTTGCCCATATTATTGCAGGAAAACAAAAAACTCTTTTATTGGGCAACCTAAACTCCCTGCGCGACTGGGGATTTGCACCAGAATACGTTGAAATGATGTGGCTCATGCTCCAGCAAAATTCCCCGCAAGATTACGTTGTGGGCACCGGACAAAGCCATACCATCAAAGAATTTGTTCAAACAGCTTTTGCATACGCTGGCATTGAACTTGCATGGCAGGGGCAAGGAGCCCAAGAATGCGGAATAGTGGCATCAGTTGCCCCATGGATAACAACGATCAAACCAGGCGAAAAACTGGTATCTGTAGATCCTCGCTTTTTCCGCCCCACCGAAGTTGACCACCTGCAAGCCAACATTTCAAAAGCAAAAGATCTTTTGTGCTGGCAGCCGCGTGTTACCTTTAATGAGCTTGTGCAGATCATGGTTGATTACGATCTTAAACTTGCCAACCTTTCACCAATTGGCGCCGGTATTGCCGTAGGCAAACAAAAAGATTTTTCATACACCGACCACACCATTTCGCTCACCCACTACGAAAACGAAAGCTGCCTATGAACATAACACATGATGCAAAAATATATATTGCCGGGCACCAAGGGCTTGTTGGATCATCCCTTATAAAAAGCCTTCAGGCACACGGATACCATAATCTTATAACGCGCACCTTAGCAGAACTAGATCTGCGCGATCAGAAAGCGACCAATGATTTTTTTGCGCACGAACAACCTGATTATGTTATCATCGCCGCCGCTAAAGTTGGTGGTATTGTGGCCAACAACACCTATCGTGCTGAATTCATTTATGACAACCTCATGATCGCCGCCAACATTATTCACGCTGCATACCTTTATAACGTAAAAAAACTTATCAATCTTGGATCTTCGTGCATCTACCCCAAAAACGCCCCCCAGCCCCTGCAAGAATCATATTTACTTTCAGGCCCCTTAGAACCCACCAATGAACCATATGCCATTGCCAAAATAGCCGCCATTAAATTGTGCAACGCATACAATGATCAATACGACACCAACTTTATTTCGGTTATGCCCACCAATATGTACGGTCCGCACGACAATTACAACCTTGAAACGGCACACGTACTGCCCGCCCTTTTACGTAAATTCCACCTTGCAAAACTCTTACAACAAGAACGCTGGACCGATATCCAATCCGACATTCAACGCTTTCCTTTAAGCACAAAAAAAACAGCGGCAACGCTGTATCCAGCCACCCCCGCCACCATACAAGCTGAACTTGCCACACTTGGTATTACACCCTCAACCGTTACCCTATGGGGAACAGGTACCCCTCGCCGTGAATTTATGTTTGTTGACGACCTTGGCGCCGCGCTTGTTTTTTTACTGCAAAACTCCACTAACCTTCGACCGCATGGATTTGTAAATATCGGCACCGGCACAGACGTAACCATTAACGAACTTGCAAGCATAATGAAACGTATTGTTGGATTTGAAGGGACCATAATCTATGACACATCAAAACCAGATGGCACATCACAAAAATTGCTTGATGTTTCGTGGATGCACAACCTAGGCTGGAAGGCGCGCGTTACGCTAGAAGATGGCATTTTTCAAACATATCACAACACGTATTGTACTACGCAAGAAGGAAAAAACATCGCAAAGGAATATCATGAATCTTTTTAACAAAACAATTATTACTAACACAAATCCTCAATTACTAGAAAATCTTCTTATTCTTCACGGTAAAACGCTGTGTGAGCTACAAAAACATAATACCAGCCCCAATATACAAGATCATGAATTTAAAGTTTTTTCACAAAATGGAGAAGACGGCATTATTCAATATCTTATTGAAAAATACAATATCACAAACAAAACATTCATAGAATTTGGTGTAGAAAATTATACGGAGGCTAACACAAAATTCTTACTTCAAAATAATAATTGGTCAGGACTTATTATTGATGGATCCCCAGATCATATCAATGCCATAAAAAAAACACAACTTTATTGGAAGCATGATATCACAGCACTACAAGCTTTTATAACTCAAGAAAATATTAATGATATACTCACCACCTGGAAAGTAATTAATGGTCATGTAGGAATTTTATCCATTGATATTGACGGTGTTGATTATTGGGTTTTCAAAGCAATTACAACCGTAACGGCTGATATCCTTATTATGGAATACAACTCAACATTTGGCCCCAATGCTCATGTAACTGTTCCTTATGACCCCTTATTCGATCGTACTCAAAAACATTTTTCTAGTCTTTACTGTGGTGCGTCAATAGGCGCGATTACAAAACTTGCAAACCAAAAAGGATACGCGCTTGTAGGGTCTAATTCTTTTGGAAATAATTTATTTTTTATAAATCAAAAACATCTACCTATTGATAAACAAACCCTATCACAAACTGCCTGGGTAAAAAGTCAATTCCGAGAATCAAGAGACAACGAAGGCAATCTAACCTATCTAAACTTTGAAGAACGACAAAATCTTATTGCTAACCTACCACTCATAAATACAGAAAACAATACGCAAACCACACTAGCAAATCTTTTAAAAAAATGATTAAAAAAAAAGCATTAATAACGGGCATTTATGGGCAAGATGGATTTTATCTTGCCCAATTGCTCATACAAAAAAATTACCACGTATTTGGATATGTTGAAAAGATAGATATTACCCATGAACTCCATCAGGAGCGATCCATAACTATTTATGAATGTTCTGTCGTAGACCAACAAAAAACATGGGATATTATTACCCAAATACAGCCAGATGAATGCTATCACCTTGCCGGCGTAAGTTTTGTAAGTTATGACAAAGACGAAGAACAAAAAACTTTGTATACAAACATCTTTTCTACTCAAATCCTCCTTACAGGAATCTTACAATCTTGCCCTTCATGTAAATTTTATCTTGCTGGATCAGGAGAAATGTTTGGCAATGCAATTGAAAGCCCTCAAAATGAGAATACTCCTTTTAATCCGCGCTCAGCATACGGAATTTCTAAAGTTACCGCTTATCATATCATGAAAACATATCGTCAAAATCATGGCCTTTTTGCTTGTTGTGGATTTACCTATAATCATGAATCACCTCGTCGTTCGCCTTTATTTGTAACACGAAAAATCACTCAAGCCGTTGCTCGCATTTATTATGGTCAACAAAAAAGTCTCTCACTTGGTAATATTGAGGCACAACGGGATTGGGGTTATGCACCTGAATATGTTGAAGCAATGTGGCTTATGCTCAATAATAGAAATCCCATTGATTATGTTATTGCAACAGGAAAACCACAAAAAATTGTCGATGTTTTATGTGTAGCTTTTTCTCTCTGCAATCTTGATTATAAAAAATATCTTCACATAGATACTTGTTTAATTAGACCAGATGAACATATACCTCTTATTGGAAATCCACAAAAAATATATAACGATCTTAGTCGGTATGCAAAAAAAAATATTTTCGATATTATCAAAGAAATGATACATTTCGACATTAAAATACTTACAGAAAAAAGGAGTCTATGTAATGAAGTCACAAATACTAACTCCATGTGATACGCCAATTCTATTTATTATTTTTAATCGCCCAAACTACACAAAAAAAGTTTTTGACACCATTAAAAAAGCTAAGCCCACTCAACTTTTTATTGCAGCCGACGGCCCCCACCCTGATAACCCACAAGATCATGAATTATGCAAACAAACACGTGCTATCATAAACCTCATCGACTGGGAATGTGAGGTAAAAGCGCTCTTTCAAGATCAAAAGCTAGGATGCGGCAAAGGAGTCAGTACCGCTATCGATTGGTTTTTTGATCATGTTGAACAAGGTATTATTTTAGAAGATGATTGCGTTCCAAATGAATCATTTTTTCCTTTTTGCACTGAATTATTAGAAAAATATAAAAATGATGAATCAATAATGATGATATCAGGAACAAGTTATCTTTTTAATAAAGAAACAAGTCCTTATAACTATTTTTTTTCACGTTATTTTGCTATTTGGGGGTGGGCAACATGGAAAAGAGCTTGGAAAAAATTTGACTTTTACATTCCAGATTGGAGAATTAAAAAACATCCACGATCTCTCTTTATAATCTTTAAAAATATACAAATTACCAAATTTTGGACCAACTATTTTGATCAAATAAAAAATAAAAAACTTAATGCCTGGTCAATTCAATGGGGATATACATGTATTTTTAACCATGGGCTTGCCATTACCCCATTTCATAATTTGATTTCAAATATAGGAGCTGAAGGTGTTCATTACCACAATGATAATAAAAATCCACTACTTCACCTTTACACAAAAAATATACAATTTCCGTTAAATCACCCACCCCGTATTGTGCTCAACAAAAAACTTAACGCTATGCTTTTTAAAAATTTAGGTATTACATCATCTAAAAATATCTTGCTTTCTATAAAAAAACTCTTGTACTTACCTAAAAAAATAGGATTCCGTTTAGTCCATAAAATTAAAAAAAAATTATTTTATTATATTAATAAAAAGTAATAACCATGAATTATAAAATACCTGTTTATAAACCCAATTTACAAGGTAATGGAAAAAACTATGTCCTATCCTGTTTGGAATCAAATTGGATCTCTTCAAAAGGTTTTTTTGTTACAGAATTTGAAGAAAAATTTAAATCATATCTTTCTATCCCACATGCTACAACGGCATCCAATGGGACCGTTGTTTTGCATCTTGCTTTATTGGCTCTTGGCATTGGTCCCGGCGATGAAGTAATTGTACCAACATTAACCTATATAGCGAGCGTTAACGCTATTCACTATGTTAATGCAATGCCTATTTTTGTAGATTCACAAGAAACGACATGGCAAATCAACCCTGAAGAAATTGAAAAAAAAATAACAAAAAAAACCAAAGCAATCATGGTTGTTCATCTTTATGGACACCCTTGTGATATGGATGCTATTACAGCAATAGCAAAAAAACATAATTTATTTATTATTGAAGATTGTGCTGAAGCTCTAGGTACTCGCTACAAAAATCAACTCGTAGGAACATTTGGAGATGTAGCAACTTTTAGTTTTTATGGAAACAAAACCATTACCACCGGAGAAGGTGGAATGATTGTTACGCCTCATAAATCGCTATATGACCTTATTATCCGCTATAAAGGACAAGGGCTCTCTCAAAACGAAGAATATTGGCATGACCTTGTAGGATATAACTATCGTATGACCAATATCTGCGCAGCCATCGGTGTTGCGCAACTTGAAAAAATTGAACTATTTCTTACCCAAAAACGAAATCTTGCTCATGAATATATGCATCAACTAAAGCATCTCCCCATCGAATTTCATCAAGAAACACCTAATACTCATCATTCTTATTGGATGATTTCAATTTTAACCAATACCCATCAAGAACGCAATGGTCTTCGAACACACCTTGCAAACCATGGAATAGAAACAAGACCGCTTTTTAAACTTATTCATACAATGCCTATGTATAACAACACGCAAGAACCGTATCCTATAGCATCATCATTAAGTGCTCGCGGAATAAATTTACCAAGTTGGCCGGATTTAACGCTCAAAGAGATTACAGAAATTTGTGATTGCATTCAAAAATTTTATACGCCAACAATCGTGCAAACACAATCCCAAGGATTAATAGCTCATGAATGACATAATCATCGTTGGCGCAGGGGGCCATGCAAAAGTTATTATTGATGCAATAGAAAAAGAAAATAAAAAAAAAATTATTGGTATTATAAATAAAACTCATACTGCACAATCTTTTTTGGGCTACCCTATTTTAGGGGGTGATTCTTTTTTTGAAAAACACTTACCAACAGCGCATGTCATTATTGCCATTGGGGATAACTATACACGCGCTATCACCGCAGCAAAAATAAAACACCAAGCACCCATGATAAGCTTTACAACAGTTATTCACCCTTGCGCAATTATTGCCAAAAACGTTACTATTGGACCAGGATCTTTTATTGCAGCGGGGGTAATTATTAATACCGAAACAACCATAGGCAATCATTGTATTATCAATACAGCAGCAACAATAGATCACGAAAATATCATTGAACATTTTGTAAGCATTGCACCAGGATGTACAACCGGAGGCAAAGTACATGTTAAAGAAGGATCATTTTTGGGACTTGGATCAAAAATAATTCACAATATCACCATTGAAAAACATGCTATTATAGGAGCTGGAGCCGTTGTTATAAAAGATGTTGCCCCAAATACCTTAATGGTCGGCGTTCCTGCGCAACAAATACGACAAAGAAAAGATAATGAACCATATCTTTAAAAGGAATATCACTTATGAATATTGGTATCTATGCAGAAGGTTTTATTTCATGGGGTGGAGGTATAGATTTTATACGCAATATACTTCAAGCGCTAACCATACATAATGATGAAACGGCATCATATACAATTTTCCTCTTGATTAAAACAAATCCTATTCCAAATATAAAATGTTGCAGAGCCGGCTATTGGGTCAGAAAAATTCTAAGAAAAACAAAAATATCTACTCACAATTATAATACTCACATTCCGCATGTTATTGATGCTATAAAAAATATTAAAGGAACATTTCACACAATTTTTTATCACGAACATGAATTAGAATATATTATTAAAACGTATAATATACAAATTATACTTCCAGTACTTCCATCATGCTATAAATCATATATTCGTATTCCACAAATTGGATATATTTATGATTTTCAACATGAATATTTACCACATTTTTTTTCTGTCCAAGAAATAAATCAACGCAAAGAAAACTTTCATGAGATACTTTCTCAATGCAAAACAGTTATTGTTAACGCTCAAGCCGTTGCCAATGATATAAAAAAATTTTACCCAGATTGCACAACAAAAATAATCACACTCCCTTTTGGCGCAACAACGCCCATAAATTTGGATGTTATTGATACAAAAATAATTCAAGAAAAATATCATTTACCATCTCATTTTTTTTTAATTTCAAATCAATTTTGGCAACATAAAGCACATCTTATCGCATTTAAAGCCCTTCATCTTCTGAACCATAAAAATATTCACATCGTATGTACTGGAAATATAAACGACTATCGCAACAAAGATTATTTTGCATCACTTGAAAAAGCTATTTTTGAAATGAATATCTCAAGCCAAATTCACTTTTTAGGACATATTCCAAAATGGGATCAAATAGGTATTATGAAAAAAGCTATAGCAATCATACAACCTACACTTTTTGAAGGAGGACCAGGTGGAGGATGCACATTTGATGCTGTTTCAATTGGAACTCCAGCGATCCTTTCTGATATAGAAGTTAACCTTGAAATCAAGCACATCGAAAATATATTTTTTTTCAAAACTAACAATGAGAAAAGCCTTGCTGACACCATGAGTAAAATAATACACACACCCCCAACACATCTTGATCAAGAAACAATAAAAATAAATAACACAATGCGCACACTCACATGTGCCCATATCCTTAACTCAATAATTCAAAAAGAGATTACCCATGAATAATAAACCTATCGTGTCAATTGTTTTTGGATCATATAATCGAAAACGATTTTTAAATCTTACCTTAAACAGTATTCGCGCAGAGCTTCATGATATCCCACACGAAATTATAGCAATTGATGGAGGATCCAATGATGGGGCATTAGAATTACTTATGCAACAAAAAGATGTCATAACAATAACACAACATAATCGAGGTGAATGGAATAATAAACCCATTCAACAACGATCATGGGGTTATTTTATGAATCTAGGTTTCAAAATAGCCCAAGGCAAATATATTTGCATGATAAGCGATGATTGCCTCATTATTCCAAACGCAATTAAAAATGGCATCCAAAATTTTGAAAACCTTTTGCATGATAATAAAAAAGTTGGAGCTCTTGCCTTTTGGTGGCGAAACTGGACACCTGAACATCTTGATTTTAAAGTTTGTAAATTTTTTAAAAATAACATTTATGTTAATCATGGACTTTATCTCGCCTCAACCCTTAAAGAAGTTAATTACCTTGATGAAGAAACATATTCTTTCTATGGTGGTGACGTTGACCTTTGCCTTAAACTCATTACTCATGGATATACTTGCAGTGACTCACCCAATTCGTATATTGAACACTACCCCCACGCAACCCTAGCAATTCGCAAACAAAATGAATCTGTCTGGCACCAAGACATGAAAAACCTTCAACAAAAATGGAAGCATATTTTTGGGGAAGATCTTGGTATTTGTGATAATGCAAAAAAATATATTGATCCAACAAACACTGGTAATTTATTTCGTTCCTTTGAATATGAGCCAGCAGTTTTACTTCATGCAACTAAACATACCATAAAATGGAAAATAAATGCCTTAAAAAAACGAATATCATCATTATTTAAAATATAATAAACAAAGGAATAATATGCTCTGTGCAGTTTGCAATCATCAAACCAAAAAACAATTTTCAACACTTATTCTTAATAAATACAATGTTGATTATTTTTTTTGTCCCAACTGTCACTTTTTGCAAACCGAAAACCCTTATTGGCTCAATGAAGCATATGCTCATGCTATAGCCCCAGCAGACACCGGCATAATGCTTAGAAATAACACCATAGCGGCGCTCTCCTCCGCGCTTATTTTTTCTTTTTTTGATCATACAAAAAAATTTTTAGACTTTGCAGGAGGACATGGAATTTTTGTTCGCCTTATGCGTGATCTCGGTTATGATTTTTATTGGAGTGACGCATACGCTCAAAATTTATTTGCTCAAGGCTTTGAACATAAACCAAGTCATAACACCTATGAACTCGTAACAAGTTTTGAATGTCTTGAACATCTACCCAACCCACAAGAAACATTTGCTGAACTTTTTTCATATGCTCCAAGCATTCTTGTTTCTACAGATCTACTTCCCCATCCTATCCCTCACCCTGACGTATGGTGGTATTATGCCCGAGAATATGGACAACATATTGCATTTTATTCTCATAAAACACTTACCTTTGTTGCAAACCATTACAAAAAACAACTCTATTCTTTTGGCAATATTCACATATTTACTGACAAAAAAATAAATACTTTTTTATTTAATAATGTAGTAAAATACGCACAAAAAAAAATGGTTCAACAATGGATTTCAAAAAGATTAACCAGTAAAACCGTGCAAGACATGCATTATATCATTAAACAATCTCATAAAAATAATACAATACTATGAAAAAACAACCTATCATTTCTATAGTCCTTGGCTCCTATAATCGTAAAACATTCCTGCCACTCACCATTGAAAGTATTCGCAAGGAGCTAACAACAACCTCCCATGAAATTATTGTTGTTGATGGTGGCTCAAACGATGGCACTATTGAATGGCTCACGCAACAAAAAGATATTATCACCATTGTCCAACACAATCGAGGTGAATGGCTTGGGAAAAAAATTAAACGCCGATCCTGGGGTTATTTTATGAATCTTGGATTTAAAATAGCTCAAGGAACCTATGTATGTATGCTCAGTGATGACTGTCTTGTAATCCCTGGAGCAATTGTTAACGGTATTGCGCAATTTAACGCTTATG
>Ga0209417_1002708_pt1 | contig 26123 bp, 18 predicted proteins | sample RifGroF2_FD_184002 | JGI IMG/M metagenome (GOLD analysis project Ga0209417, IMG submission 184002) | Groundwater microbial communities from Rifle, Colorado, USA - Groundwater F2 (SPAdes) (version 2) | ecosystem: Environmental > Aquatic > Deep subsurface > Groundwater | place: Rifle, Colorado... | reverse complement strand
ATGCGACTTTAAATGCAGGCTGCCGGAACTGATCGCGGTTATAAAAAGTATGAGCAACGGTCTGGAAAGCGTACCAACCGGGGTATCTTTTAACTGTTAAATTGCCATACCCATCTACAACAAAATCTTCGATGCCGAAGAACCCAAACCACCTGGGATACACTTTGCCATTGACGACCCAGTTGCGCAATGTGATATAATACGGCGCGGTAGAGGCGCCGAGATCCCACCATGCAAACATATTTTTTGCTATGGTATATGCATGTTGTTCTTCTGTAGGATAGGCCTGATAACCATCGCCCTCTGGATAGCGAGGTTTTACCGTTCCATTTGAGACATAGCCGACACCATTGGACAAGAAGAGCAAGCCGGGAGCCAATTTCCGTGCATCGTCAAAGAATTTTGGAATATCCTGATAATTGTAATAATTTATCGCAACGGCATCGCCGTACTTCGCATAATCATTTTCAAGCAGATACAGAACATTGCTCCATTTACCACTTTCGGCGCCAAACATCGAGACTTTGGCCTGTGGGTCAGTTTTTTTGATAGCAGCGCTGATCTGTTTAAAGTATTCAAGATACTTGTCAGGCGTCCATGACTGCGGCGGCATTTTAGATGGGTCTTTATACAGGTAGAGTTCATCGCCAAGAATATAATATGCTGTTTTGCCCTTTAAAATGGCGGCAATATCAGCAACCCATATTTTATAATCCGCAATTCTGTTGGCTGGATTGTCTGGATTCATTTCCCATGCCTTGGCATCGCCGATAGCATCAAGCCGCACCCCGACTTTTAATCCATGTTTTTCGCTAAGTGCCACATAATCCTGTATAGACTTTTTGTATGAATCGGAGAGACGGAGAGAATTATCTTCAGGGTAGATATTTAAATGAGTATTGTTGAGACCCAATTCCGCCCAATTGGCAAGAATAGCATCCTGCCACTCTGGGCGGTTGCGGTCGAGCTTCCAACGGCCAAAATCAGGTCCCTTTTTACCTTTCATCGAGGGATAGCAGCGAGTATTTGGATCTTTATCCAGATCGCCTATATATTCATAGCCTTCGTTGCAGAGATAATAATTTGGCGTGGAATAACAACCGTACCGCATGGCTGGTTCAGGTGGCGAGGCTACTTTTTCAAGCCGATATTGCTCGATTTTAGGCAGGCTTGAAAAAGCAGGTCCCTTTTGCGCAAGAACACAGGTTGTAGAAAACAGAATTATACCGGTAATAACCATTGGTTTCATTGTCATTGCTCCTTAATGTTAATAAATTTCAATTTCTTTAAGTCCCACGGCATAGTCCGGATGGTAGCCGGTCAGCCCTGTGAACCTGATGTATTTTGCCGCAGTCGGTTCGATTTTAACTTCAGTCCATGTACTATCATCATTCGGAAGTGTGCCAGTTGCTACTATGTGATAGTCCAGATCGTTTGTAGATACCTCGACTTTATAGTTTTTGGTTCTGTAGCAGTACTGGAGAGAAGAATTGAGCATTCGTATTTTACTTATGTCAAATGTTTGAGACAAATAAATTTTGGTCCATTGGTCCTTTGCCGGCCGCTGTGAAATCCAGGACGCACCTTTGCCGCCGTTGTCATTGGAAAGGTTTGCATCCACGGCATATTCGTATTGAAATCCGTTCTCCCAGAACGAGGAGCCGCGAACAAGCTGGCCGCGTGCAAGATTAATATTATTTTCGTTTTTGGCGATAGAACTTGATTGTGAACACTTGAATTGATTTGGATCGGCCTTAGTGTTAGCCATGTTCAGATTTATAGAATCCACATAAAGCTCTCCAGTTTCGGCTTTTCCGGTAATTCCAACAATGATAAAATTTAAATTATCAGAGCCTTTAATCGCAACATCGGCGTTCCACTGCTTCCAGCCGGGTTGCTCTGCAATTGCAACCGGCATGCGGTAAGAATCTTCGTCGCCATTCTTATAATTTACGGTCAGTTCCATAAATAGTTGTGAATTTTTATCAGCGGCAGCAGAGTTCAGCCAGGCTGAAAGATGAACGGTTTTATATCCAGGCAAAAAACCGCTATCAATTATCTGCCTGATGGAAGGTTGTACAGAAAGAGCAAGCTTTAAAGATTTTTTGCCATCGTGGAATTCTGCGGCAGAAATTTCAGTCCCTTTTGCCAAACCTGTCGCCCAGTTCTCAAAATCACTCTCGAATTCTGAATTGAGTACATAATTTATTGGCGTATTTTTCACCTGCTGCACATCCCAAGCTGCGATATCTTTAATAACCGGCCACATTTTTAGTTCATTAATCGCGTCGCCGCGATAATACGCAACACCGGAACAACCTGCCTGCAGGCATTTCCTGCTCCCTTCTTTGAGCATATCGGGCGTATCGAGATTGCCGCCCCAACATGCGATCATGGGGATATGCGGTACACGACCGGCTATTGCCCTGTTTGTAATGGCAATTTTTTTTATGGTATTGTTAGTGTCCCGTTCGTAAATCATGGTAACCACGCCATCGATATAGCCTTTGTCGAGCCAGTCTTTCCAGTTGTTCATGGAGTTATACAGGCACTCATTTGGGTCTGGGCCGACGCATGCCAGAACTTTCAGATTATTGTTAATGGCCTTGAGTGATTTACTTAGCTCTCCGACAAATTGGGTTACATAAGCGGCTCTGAAGTCCAACCATTGTGGGTCGTCAGTAGCAAGTGTAAATGGGTCACGGTTGTATTTCTTTTTGAATTCCTCAACAATAATATCGCTGTACCCGGTTTGGTTGCCAAAGTAACGTGTATAATCGAGCAATATCCCGTCAAATCCGCTCTTTGTAATAAATTCTGTCAACGCTTTTACTTTATACGCGCGTACTTCAGGGTAACCCCAGCTCAGATTGACTTGCAGGCCGTCATCCACCAGCGAGCCATCTTTTCGCTTCTCCCAATACTCTGGATGCGCTTTGGCAAAATTGCTTTGCTTATCCTCATAGCCGTCAAATGCGGTTGCCAGAGACGGATAAATCTTAATTCCGTACTTATGTGCCAAATCCACATTACTTTTCAGTGGCGGACTATCATACCAGGTAATTGATACCATAACGATCGAAACACCGGATTGTCTGGCATTTTGAAGAGTAGTTTCGTCCATTCCAGAGTAAAGACAGATTATTGGCTTGTTAGAAATTTCACTTGCATGTGCTGCCGAAATAAAAAGGCAAATGTACAACACTAACACGACATATTGAAAACTGTTTCTGTTGTTCATAATACTCCCTTAAATCCTGTTTTAATTCATATTCTAATTTTTTAGCGGATTATCTAAAGGATCATAGATAAACTCAAATGTTCGCAGCCATATTGTGCCATTTCCGGCGGGAAATACGATTTGTACGGTAGCATTTTTTAAAGCGAGCGATGCATTATGATCAACCCGGAAAACAATGTTTTCGAACTTCCAATCGTTTTGGTTGTGAAAGTCGAATGACTTTGTCTCAGAATGGTTGTCGCTGTATTCGAGACAGAGAAGAACCTGTGCAGTCGAGTCGACATCCCTGAGTTCGGCCTTGTAGTGGAATGAGAATTGCAGCGATCTTACGGCCATAGCGGGATGTGTGCAAAAGCGATGTGATTGTGCCAATGACTGTTGTGCATCTTTGGAAAGATCAATCCGAATGCTTGAATTTTCGCAATGTGCTAAAATGGCGTTGTTGCTGTCACCATCACACTTATATGTCCATCTGGCAAGGTTGTCGGTAAAGCTGCCATTCTCCAGAAGATTTTCGTACATAGGGTCAAAGTGTTTTTGTCTAATCGATTTAATAGAATAGTTGCTTATCTCCTGAACAATAGGCCAGAGATTGTACTGTTCAATTTCCGAACTTCTGCAAAACCATATCCCATCACAGCCTAGCTTTATTAAACGCATTGCTGCATCTCTGCACATCTGGGGAGTCGGAACAAACCCCTGAGAGGGTTCAAAGGCTTCTGCCAGAAAGATAGGGCCGAATATTTTACTTTTGTGTTTGATAGCGATGAGACTTTGCATTGCTCTGGTAAGCCGTGTCATGTTATCGAGCAAGAACATGGGATGGTGTTCATTGACAAGTTCTTGAGTTTCCCATGATTGCCAATCTTGACATACATAGTGAAAGCTCTGCGCCCTGCCATAAGCGCTCGAATTATAAACGCCGATTGGGAGATTTATATCAGAAGCTTGTAGTGAATTGCGAAGTTCTTTTATAAAGATATCGATGTATTCTGCTCTCAATTTACAGAACCGCAGGTCGTTCGGTTCCGGCTTAAAATTCTCAGGCACGTGATATCTGGTTCTAAATTCATTAAGCAGTGGTTTGTCATAACCATGAACAGAATATCCATTCAGCGAGTCATAACCAAAGTAAGGCCAGCGTATAAAATCAAGTTGTATGCCATCAACAGGGTACCGTGCAAGCCACTCTAAAATGACAGCCCGCTTGTATGCCCTAACCTGAGAATAGGCTGGCGAGAACATATAAGGTGTGGGTTTGCCATTGATGTCGCAGGTCAGAGTACCCGGGTTAGCGTCAAGAAATGGTTTATCTTTTTCTGAAACGCCGAAAACTGCAATGGTTGTGTAAACCGCAATATTGTTTTTGTGGGCCTGCTTAATCGCATAGGCCACCATATCAGGTGAATTGGCAGGCGGCTGAGTCAGTAAATTAGTCGGGGTCCATTCTTCATAGAAAGGGATGTATAAGCGATTGATTCCATAACGCCGGCATTTGTCAATCAGCAGATCGACATCCGATTTTGATGTGATATTATAGGATGTCCACTGGCCGTTTCCAAGATCATGCAGTCCTATCCCTCCATAACACGCGATGATGGGTTTGCCTGAATTATGTTTGAGTTTAAACCTGCCCACGCCGGGATGCGGAGTGATTTTTTGCGGGTATGCATGAGAGTTGTGAATAGAATTTTCAGATGAAAATGCTAAAGCCTGCCCACTTAGAATATTGCCAAGTGACAATATAAATGTCCAGCATAAGACTGTATTTTTACCAAACATAGAAACACCTTTCTTATTTATTTGGGCGTGCTATTTGACCGATTGTGTTCCAGAGATTCAAACGATCGATTGCATCTCCTCGGAAAATAGCGAATTCATCGGCACCAGCGATAAAACATATGTCAGCGCCTTTCTTAAGCAGTTCGGGGGTGTTCAGGTTGCCTCCCCAGCATGCAACCATCAAATCTATTTTAATATTATCCGGACAAACAGCTCTTGCCTGCTGAATGCCATCATAGAAGGACTTAAAATCGCGTGAATACATTCCCAGACAGATTTTATCAACGATTCCCATTTTTACCCAGTTACGCCAGTTACGAGCTACTGTCCGCAGATCCTGGTTCCAATCCGGTCCGACATAGGCGCTAAGTTCGATGGGATACTCTGATTGTGCCAATTCATAACGAAGTTCAGTAATGAACAATGTAATGTATTTTGCTCTGAATTCCAGCCATTGCAGGTTATCAGGTTCGATGCTGTTGACATCGATGCCATATTGTTCCTTGAAAGCGTTGACCATCGCTGGTTCATAGCCGGCCAGCTTATTGGGATAGCGAATGTAATCCAGCATTATACCATCAACTTGGTTATGAATGGCCTGTTGGGCGATGTGTTTTGCCTTCCACGTTCTTACCTGCGGGAAAAAATAGGAAAGGGCATCATTGTCGGGAGAGGTTGAACCTTTCCTCCACATATAAAATTCGGGCTTATTTTTCCAAAGCTGGCTTTGTGCTCCAATGGGATAGATGGCTGCGGAAACTACAACCCTGATTCCCTTTTTATGGGCGTAATCAACTTGCTCCTTAATATTCCAATCCTCACCAGTCTGGTCGTTCTTGTCAGCACGGTTATCAAAACCCAGTGAAGCATAGATGGTTTTGACATTCGCTCCGGCCGCCCTATCAACTGATGCTTTGTCTATTTCGCCATATACCGCGACAGTCAAAGGTCCGCGGCAGAGATTTCGTTGCCGTTTTTCCGGGGGCTGATAACTCATATCAGCCGAAGGGCTGCCCCAGCTTCTGATGAACCGACCGTCAGGACTGATTTTGAGTACCCGATCATTTTTCCAATCCGTTACATAAGTATTATCCTGTGCATCAAAGCCCAAATCTGACGGGTTGTTAAACTGATTTGGCTCATTTCCTTCAACCTGCCCCAGAACGTAGAGTACATCCCCTTGAAGCGATAGGTGCTGGAGTCTGCTGTTGCGTGTATCGGCAACCCAAATAGTGTTTTTGTGAAAGGCGAGACCGTAGGCGGCATTGAATTCCCCCTCGCCATACCCCGCCTTGCCAATGGTACCGGATAATTTCCCGGCAGGATCATATATATTGATAAATCCACCGTATAGGCTCATGGCGTAAATATTGCCCTTTTCATCTGAATCAAGCCCGCTGGCAAACCAGTATGTGCCGGGGCCTTTCCGGTCCGCTTGTCCCATGACCGCAAGTACATGTCCCTGCATATCAAAGACCTGTATTCTGTTGTTGTGAGTATCCGAAACATAGATACGATGCAGATTTTCATTTACAGCGACAGAATGAGGCTCATTGAAACCACCCACTTCAGTTGTAGGCTTGCCCGTTCCCAATTTCAGAAACAGATTCCCATCTGAATCGAGTCCCAGAACAGAGTGGCCGAGTGTATCGGCTATGTACAGGTTCCCGCTGTGAGCCAAAGCGACATCAAAAGGTCCCTTGAGTTTGCCATAACCATTTACATGCTCGATTGAGCCGACGTAAATGCCGTCAGCATCAAACTGGGCGATTCGTTTGCCCTTAATCTCGGCAACGTAAAAACTTCCATCTGCCTTGACTGCGATTCCGAAGGGTTCCCGGAACGTTACTTCTGCCCGGAGCGGACTTATATATCCGAGCAACAACCAAACTGACGCAACTGTAATGAAGTTGAAAAGACCGTTCTTATAGTTTTGATTCATAGCACCTGCTCACCTGCCGTTTTTATGCCTGGAAATTTCGTCGATGGTGTCCCAGAGATTCAGCTGATCAATAGCGTCGCTGCGGTAAATCGCGATTTCATCCACCCCGGCAGCCAATGAAACCTCGGCACCTTTTTTGAGTAATTTCGGAGTATTAAGATTACCGCCCCAACACGCGATCATGATATCGATTTTTGTCCGATCTGGGCACGTGGCTCTCGCCTGTCTGATGCCTTCGTAAAATGACTTGAAGTCGCGCGAATACATGCCAAGGCATATTTTGTCGATGATTCCCATGTTCACCCAGTCGCGCCATGAACGCATTAAGGTTTGCAAATCAGCTTTCCAGTCTGGGCCGACATAAACACTCAGTTCCACTGGCCGATCCAGTTGAGCCAGTTCATAGCGAAGCTCCGCGATAAACAATGTAACAAACCTGGCCCGGAAATTGAGCCAGTCCAAATCATCCGGTGCGAGGGTGTCGGCATCTTTGCCGGTTTCGCGTTTGAAAGCCTCTTTTATGGCGGGTTCATAACCACAGATAGTATCAGGATAACGAATATAATCTAACAGCACCCCATCAACGCCGCTTTCCTTGGCCTGCTCGGAAATATGTTTTGCCCGCCAGTGCCTTACCTCTGGGGGAAAATAGGACAGAGCAGAGTTGTCGGGCACAGAAGCGCCTTTTTTCCACATAAAGTATTCCGGATGCCCGTGCCAGCGTGTAAGCCCAGATCCGAGGGGGTAAATCGCAATAGATGGTGCTACTTTAATTCCTTTTGCATGAGCATACTCCACCTGCGACTTGATGTTCCAGTTGCCAGACTGGTTGTCAAATGACACATATATCCAATCTACCCCGGCTTTTGCAGCCTTATCTACTCCTTCTTTACTGATTCCGCTGTAGGTGGCGATTGTGAGCGGACCTCGGCACGAATCGCGCGGATATATTTTGGGAGGGGTGTAATTGGCAGCGGCATCAGGATTGCCCCATTGCCGCAGAAAATGCCCGTTTGTATCAAGCTTTAGCATACGGGAATTTTTCCAATCAGTCACGTATAAATTGCCGCTGGCATCAACATCAATATCGGTCGGATGGCTGAAATGGTGATCATCGCTGCCTTCCTCGCCTCCGAATATGTTCAGCGGATTACCCCTGAGCGAAAGCTGCTGTATTCTGTTGTTATATGTATCGGCTATCCAGATTGTATCGTTACAGATTGTGAGCCCGTAGGCATCATTGAACTGAGCTGAACTGGAACCACGGTTGCCAATAGTCTTGGCCAGATTGAACTGAGGGTCATAAACATTGATGAAGCCGCCGCTATTATACATAACATAAAGATTTCCGGCGGAATCGCAGGACAAACCGGCGGCAAAAGTGTGCTGGCCGGCCTGGGATGGTTCAGTGCCGATTATCTTGAGGAGTTTGCCGGCAGTATCAAAAACCTGAACGCGATTATTAAGTGTATCGCTCACAAAAATGAGCTTACGTGTTTCATCGGCATATACAAAATGCGGCTGCTGAAATTCTCCAGGTTCAGCGGAAGCCTTGCCATTTCCCAGTTTCAGGATAAGCTTTTCCGCGGGGTCTAAAACCAGAATGCAATGACCCATAGTATCAGCTATATACAAATTTCCGCATGGCGCGGCAAATACATCGAATGGGCCGTGCAGATCGCCATAGCCGGCAATAGAATTTATGTCGCCGCAGAAATTACCGCGGGTGTCAAACTTTGAAATGCGTTTATTTTGTATCTGTGCCACATAAAAGGTACCGTCCGGTTTTACCGCTATTCCAAAAGGACCTGAAAAAACTATATTATCGTTTTTCGAGTCGGCAGAGACTGCCCGGCGCTGTAATTGGCAGCCAAAAAAAAGCAGCACAGTTACACAAATGGTCAGCCCCCAGGCGAATTTACTCGACACAGCTTTCCCTTTCCAAACAATCGTTCAATAATGCCAATTAATTATGTATCGCGCGACATATTCTATGCCGTTGAGGATACATCATCGTGGAGATAAACTTTGATATTGTCCTTCCCCGGGGCGGGAGGGGCGTCATAGAAATATTCCACATAGACTTTCTTTCCGGCCGGAAGCTTCTGGAACAGCTTCACAGTTCCGCTTTGGCTGTCGTAGCCCGCACCGTAATCGTAGGCGCAGATATAAAGGAGACGGTCATTATAGATATTCCAGTGTTTAGACCTTGGATGATTTCCAATTGAAAGCCAGTTCGTTCCAAAATAACCGTAGTCACCAATATTAAGGCGATAAACTTCTCCGGCGTGTTTCGCCAGAATGGCCTTATCTTTTTCATCGATTATGCCGTCGCTATTCAAATCCCAGCCGTTAACATACCCGTTCGTATTGTTCTGATATATCCCGGCGCTTCCGCAGCGACTATGCTCAAATCGCGATCCCATTGCGGGGTCAAGTATATGGGCCGGCGGAACAGGGGTCAGTTCCGCTTGGAGTTTAGGCAGGATACGCGAGGCAAATTTATCACAAGGGCCTTTTGGCAAATATTGTTCCAGTGACCATGCTAAAGTTTTTGGTTCATGCAGCGGTATGAGAAGATTATTTACAACAGCATCAATGTCGAGGCAGTTGCCTGTATTGTCAAAAAATCTTTCCGGGTGTTCCTGTTCATCGACGGGCCAGATTCCAAGCTGATTGACGATTGGAGTGTGGAGCGGGGTAAAATAATATATTCGTTTGTAACCCGTCAGGATATTGGCGCGACGCGTATAATAATTCATACCGTGTTTAGAGGGATTATCCCAGACACCGCGTACAGCAGATGTACATTGCTTTGTAAATATGTTTCCCCGCGTTTCGACACCGGTTGAAATTGGTTTTTTTAAAACGGTGACACTCATGCCGTCGGGATTTACGATTGCCTCCTCAAAGGCATGCTCATGAAAATGCGTATAGATCGTGTTTTCAGCGAGGTTCCACGTGTACTCCTTGTCATACAATGCGCTGTCTGCGATTTGAAAGTTTAAATATGTATGCGAGTCCGCGAATCGACGCTTACCAAGGGGGTACTCTATTTTGGGATTGGAAAGGAAAATGCCGAAATCACAAAAAGTGTCCAGGAAATCATGAACATGATCAACTATTTGGTTTTTTGGCTTGAATGTAGTCGTATGTCCGTCGCCGCTGAAATATTCTATAACGCCTCGAAATGGCAAAGAACGCCACACTGCGAGTATTTGTTCGGCCTGTTCCGGACTGTAGTGCTTATTGTCTCCGCCAAGACCTAAAACACTGTGAACGCTGCGAATATTTTTGAGCATGGGAGGAAATTCGTTACCGTATTCCGGAACAACAGGGCGAGGATGGGCGGAAATGGTTAAATTTGCAATATCGGAAGCTAAATACCCCTTAGCCTTATCTGTGCGGTATTGTTCGATAATATTACTGGCTTCGTGGCCGCCTATTTGGGCCAGGGCTTCCAGACATAGCGTTTCAATATATTTACCCGCAGGAAACAGGGGACTAACCAAAGTAACATCAGCAGCGCCGAGCTGTTTGAGTTTATCTATTAAGATATCAATGCCACGCACATCCTTAAGATGTCCAAGGCGTTCAATGAACACCTGCGAAAACAATGAATTGTTCTCCATGACGTATTTTTTTGTCGTAATGAAAGCGTTTGCGTCTTCAGTATTTTCAAGTATCCCTCGGACAAATGCCACGCAAGGTTCCCAGTCATTAAGACCATACGAAAGATCTTTTTGAAAATCAAAAACGTTGTTCATGTTAATTTCTTTCATGCTTTGAAAATGAGGTGATGTGTCTTTATCTTATACAGACAATTTTCGACACACCAGTGAGTCGCCAGAAACTCGCGGTCATTTAACATTAGCAGCGAAGGCTGGCCGAATTTCAACGAAGCAAACTGGTCGATAATATTTTTCGATGTATCCTGTGCAGATGCCTTGCCCCATATAACCGCTTCTTCCAGCACGTTCCATTTATCGTTACTGAAATCAATGTATCGAATATAGAGTCCGACCTGCCCTGTCCTGTGTGCGTGAATTGTCAATAATTTTTCATCGCCGAGCCAGAGGACGTTTGAAGCCTGTCCCATGTGGCCGGTGTCAATGGCTTTTGACCATGTTCTGCCGCCATTGTGCGAAACAGTTACGTGATTTGAGAGATGTTTTTCGTTTAAGGTATCGTATGCCCAAAAGAGGGCAACAACTCTATCGGGCTGCATTTCACAAATCCGCGTTTCCCATGGTGCCACATTGCCGTCCGGAGCGGCAAAATAATTGCCGAGACGCTTCCATGTCTTGCCGTTATCACTGCTTTCGATTACCCAGCCTTCCTGGCCGGTCTTATTTGTTGTAAATGGAGGGCCGGCGGAAATTAATTTACCGGAGTTTAATTGAATACAAGGACCGGAAAGCTCAAGTATTTTATCGCTGCCCACATTGATTTTCCGGGGGATTGACCACGTGCGGCCATTATCAGGGGAAAATGTAACCATATTTTGTCCGGGCGGAAAAGCTCCTGTCTCCGAATCACCTATTCCTTTTTCGGAGTCGCGGCGTTCAAAACCATACCCAACCGCTATTAAACTGCCATCATCCAGTAATGTCGGCTTATAACAGTCGCTGAACTGATAATCAATCCGCAGTTCCTGCTGGTTATAGAGCTGACCTTGCAGTTGCCATGTTTTGCCCATATCCTTTGAACGACTGACATATGTTCGCATATTTGCCGCCTCGAACGCTTCACCTATAGTAAAGAGTGCAATTATCTCATTTGAGGCAAGCATAGCGAGTCCAGGAAAGACTGCCTGCAGACTTTGTACGGCAGGTTTAGGATTTTCATAAATATTGGTTTCATAAATTTTTTGTATCATAGCAGTCGCTCCTGTTAATGATAAAGCATCAACTCCATAAACATAGCCAAGCAAGGCGTAAAACAGCTTATTGTTATCTTGGCATTCGGATTATACCAGTATTTATTCGGCAGAGAAAGCAGAATATAATAAAAAAAATTATAAAGTCAATACAAATTATATATTAATAACCAAAATTGCATATTACCTATTGCAAATAAAAGACTTAATATTTAATAAATCTAATAAAATAATGTTCAATATAAAGTAATTAATACTGTTTTGACGATAAAAACTTCAGTGTCTATAAAAATTTTGTTGACTTAGTTTTTTATATCGTGTAATATGATGGTTGCTTACAGGTGGTCTGTATGCAAGGGAAGTGTTTTAGAAAACTTTTTTGGAGGTTAGGAAAATGAGAAATGTATTTGTTATTTTGTTTGTGTTGCTTGTGTCAGTCGCCGCGCAGGCAGCTATTCTGCACGTGGGTACAGGCCAAACGTACACCACCATCCAGGGTGCTGTAAATGCCGCAGGAACAGGGGACGAGGTTATCATCCACGCAGGTGTCTACACAGAGACTGTTTCACTCGTCGATAAGAACAACATGATCATAAGGGCAAACATAGGCGACAAGGCCGTAGTTCGTGGTACGTTCAGCTTCTGGAACCCGAGCAGTGCAACATGGAGCGACAACAATCTCATCAAAGGTTTGTATTTTGACAGAACGGGCTTTACCGGCGGCTGGGCAACGACTCATCAGTATTCAAGAAACAACACATATGAAAACGTCGTGTTTTATGGAGACAATAGTGGCTCGGGCGGCATTTACGGCTACTGCGAGTATGGTTTGAACACTGCACGTAACTCCACGTTTTACCGCGTGATGTATCCGAGTGAAGGTGGTTATGCTTCAGGTTTGCATGTCTTCGACTCAATCGTAGCATTCAGCGGCGGTAGTGCAGGGTCTAACTCCAACGGCGCCACAGTACAGTATTCCGACTATTATATGAACCCCGCTGGGTCTGAAATGCCGAGCAATATTTCCAACACAACGGGTAACATTAATTTAGATCCGCTCTTTTATTCAACGAATCCAGCCAGTCCGTACTTTCTGTGGCTAAGCCTGTCGTCCCCCGCCAACAATGCGGACGGACAAGGCACTAATATGGGCGCGCTGCCGACAATTCCCGAACCTGTAACAATAATGTTACTTGGACTTGGTGCATTGGCATTACGTAAACGCTCATAAATCGGTGAGTTTTAAAGTGTCCCCAGTATGGATGGCTGGGGACACAGTTTATAAAGAATGGATTGTAAAGCCTTTGTCAAAGGTTTTAGTTGGTGAGTCTGTATATACGAAGTGTTAAAGATTCAATATCACGCACAGTGATGTGATTGTTGAGGGTTGTAATGTGGAATATTTTGAAAGGAAGATATAGCCATGAACAAAAAAAATATTTGCGGGTTATTTTTGGTATTGGGTTTTGTTGCGTGTTTGTGTGCCATAAGTGCGCAAGCTGCCGCTCTGCTTGAGGTGGGACCAGGCAAGACATACACGACTATTCAGGCGGCTGTTAATGCCGCTGTTACAGGAGATGAGATTAAGATATACGCTGGTACGTATGTCGAGACGGTTACGTTGACAAATAAGAACTATTTGTATATTCATGCCAACGGCACTGACAGAGTTACCTTAAAAGGCGGTTTCAGCTTGTACAATCCATCAAGTGCGACATGGTCGGACAATAATTTAATTGAAGGCATCTTTGTTGATAAAACAGGCGCTGCAAGCGGTTGGGCTGTGACGCATCAATATGCAAGAAACAATGAATACCGAAATTGTATATTTTATGGGGATAACAGCGGCGCTTGCGGCATCTATGGCTATCTTGAGTATGGCCTAAATATCGCACGGCATTGCACTTTTTATGGTTTAAACATACCCTCCGAGGGGGGGTATGCTTCAGGATTACATTTCTTTGACAGCATTGTAGCTTTTAACAGCAGCATCTCTTACAATAGCAATGCAGGTGCCGCGACGTACTCTGATTTCTACCACAATCCAACAGGTCCCGGCTTGCCCACACTCATCGGATCTACAACCGGCACAATATATGTTGACCCGCTTTTTATAAGCACCGATCCATACAGTCCCAATTTCCTTGCCCCTTCGGTATCATCTCCCTGCAAGGGTACCGCATCTGACGGCAACGATATGGGTGCCTCCCCGAGAGCGCCGGTAGGAGTTCAGTTGACTGTTGGCCCCGGCAAGCAATATCCGACAATCCAGCAGGCCGTGAATGCCTGCACCGGCGGTGAGGTGATCACCGTCTATGCCGGAAATTATCAGGAAGATGTTACAATAGATGTCAGTTCGGGTACGGGTCCGTTAGGCATTGCTCTTCGTGTGAACGATGGGGATATTGTCGTCCTTAAGGGCGGGTTTATACTCATCGGATCAAGTTCACCTCTTTGTGAGGGTATTGTGATTAGCGGCTTCTATATCGATAAGAGAGGTGCGGAAAATAACAGTTGGGGTATCCACTGCACATATGCCAGGAATAACACGTTCAAAAACTGTGTGATATTTGCGGAAGGTCTGGGTACAGGCGGTTCAGGAATTTATGGAACTTACGGATACGGCCTGAACACTGCCTTGCACTGCACTTTGGTTGGCCTGACATATCCATATAGTAATGGCTACGGTTCCGGACTGTACGTTGTCAACTCCATAGTCGCTTTTAATGACAGCGGTGCCTACAACTACCCCGGCTATAGCGGAGCAGCCAAATACTCTGATTTCTACAACAACCCAGGCGTCTCTGGTTTGCCGTATGAAATCGGTGATACCACAGGAACAATCAATGCCGATCCTGCTTTTGTGAGTACGACGGTGTATTGCTCGAATTTTCTGTGGCTTACCGCCAGTACGTCGCCATGTATAGGGACGGCATCGGATGGCGGCAATATGGGTGCATTGCCGGCTACAGCTTCTTCGACTTGCCTACCGGATATGCTCTCGACAATACCCGCAGCAGGCGAATCCATGCCTCGTGCCATAGGTAATGTAATCAAAATTGTTGAATCTAATACAATACCTGCTATTTCATCAGTGCCATTAAAGATAACAAAGCTCGGCACGCTGACTGATGTGGGTTCTAATTTCACCTATTCACTTGCAACGACAACGAAAACAAATGATACGCTCATCGCAACGGAAAACGGCCAAGTTCTGCAGGACAACGCCTGGTACCGTATCGAGCCAGTGGGAGATTGGTCAAATCCATTTTCCAACTGGTCGATGGCGTTCGAATTTGATGCCGTGGCGCTGATAGGAGATATTGATCGCAACACAAATGTTAATTTTAGCGATATGGCTCTGCTGGCAAGCCAGTGGACCGATTCCGGCTCGACGCTTGGCAATGTAGATTTGAATGCCGATAATAAGGTTGGTTTTAGTGATTTTGCCCTGCTTGGCAGCAATTGGACGAAGCAGGCATCCCAGAACCCCTGGGTTGATGTCAATGTTGTTGAATATTCAGGTAACCCGATTTTAACTTATGGTGTCGAACCTTCCGGACCTGCTACCGTAGGCAATCTGCATGTGTGTGTGCGGAAAAAGAATGCATCCAGTCCATATATGATGTGGTACTCTGGCGATACCAGTGATGTCAGACGAATTTACCTCGCCACATCCACAGATGGTATGGCCTGGACCAAACAGGGTCAGGTACTGTCAGAATCCGGAAAGCATACAATGATGCCCAGCGTGCTGTGGGATGCGTCCGCTAATTTGTGGAAGGCGTGGTACACCTCCAGTTCAGGTAGCGGTCCTTACTCTATCTTTTATGCCACAAGCCCGGACGGAACTACGTGGACCAAGTATGTGGGCAATCCTGTTTTTGGTCCAAACACTACGCCCGGTTCATGGGATGTTTCTTCTGTCCGCGAACCTGCTGTGATTTATGATTCGGCAGCGGGACTTTACAAGATGTGGTATTGGGGCAATAATAACGGCGGCGACCCAAATGTTTATGGCGTGCGTGCAACCGGCTATGCCACAAGTCCAAATGGCATCAATTGGACTCGTATCGGCAAGATTAATAGCACAAGCAACATGACGAGTTGCGATGTGCTGAAGCTAAATGGTTTTTACTATATGTTCGCCAATATTGGCCCGCATATCGGTTACGCGGTATCTCTGGACGGCATTACATGGCAGGATGATGAGAATAATCCTTTGATCAGGGCTGCCACAGGTTCATGGAACGCGTCATATATACAGGCATCAAGTATCCTGTATGACAGTGCGGCAGGACTACTCAGGATTTACTACAATGGCGGTAACTATTCGCTGCCCAGTGACGGGACTACCGTCGGTTTGGCTACTACTCCTTTTGTGCCGTAGCCATTAATCAAATAATAGCAGCGCCCGATACTTCGATTTTCGGTATCGGGCGCTACCTGCCAAAGAAAGGACTAAATATGCATAGCAAAAAATTGCATCAACGAGTAGCTTTCACGCTTGTTGAACTCTTGGTTGTGATCTCGATAATCGCGATGATGTTAGCCATCCTGATGCCCTCGCTGAGCAAAGCCAGAGGTCTTGCCAAGGCCACGGTATGCGGTGCGCAGCTTCGCAGTATTGGAACTGTGTTTTTGCTCTATGCTGCAAACTATAACGATGAGTTGCCGCCATCATTTGCCGGTGGAAACTGGAATGCATTTTATGATTTTACACGCGATGCTCTGGACAAATATGGTGTAAAGGATGGGAAAATATTTTACTGTCCCGGATACAATAAAAGTTCAAAAACTCTCGATATGTGGAAATCGCCATCTCCTACGGGGTATGGGCGGAATATATACTATATGGGGTACCAATTATTTACCAACGCCATACGGGCGGATATGGACCCATTGAGGATGCCCTCACCTTGGGCGCTGGCTAACGGGATTGACAAAGCTCTGCCTTTTAGCAGTACGCCGACGTTAAGCTGGCACTATAGTTTCGTCCATGCTGTTCCCGAATTACAGGACATTCTGCCCATGAGGAAAACAACAGATTCAGTGGTGAGGGTCAAGATTTACGGTACCACATATACGAAAAAAGTCAGCCCCGCTCGAAATCCCATGGTATTTGACGAGGCACTTTCTCGGGGCGGTTCATTTACTGTGTCTCCCACGGATGCGTCCCATGTAGCTAATAATGGCAAATGCCTGGGGATCAATGCTGTTTTTGTTGATGGACATGTAAAATGGCGCAATGGCAACAGCCTTAAGGTATTTCGCGATTATGGCATCTACGGTGGTGTTTCTTTGAAAAAATGGTTTTAATGGATAGGCCAGGTATTACTTGCACTTCTAAAAGGAAAAGTTTTGGTTTGATGCGTGTTCGAGTTATAGTTTTAAGTATTCTGTTTGGTGTTTATTTGCTGGTTTTATCGTGCAGATGCAGTAATACAGATAAGACGAAAATGAAAAATTTAATAAGTCAGACAACAGTGAAGAGTTTAAGAGTCGGGGTCGAGCCGATGCGTCGGCCCGCTCCCAGTCAGCCACCGCTTCCGCAAGCGGTAATTCCAGCCGCGGATGCCGCAAAGATGCGATGCAAGTACAGCCCTCATGAGATAGCGATATCTGATGAAATTGATGCCGCTCTGTGGAGTAGTGCCGAAGAGATAGGCTTCAACCTGTATGCGCGGGATGGTATAAATAAAGGCCCTGTTACATTTGTCCGTTTCTTATGGACACGGGGCTATCTTAATTTTTATGTAGAAGTCGAGCAGTCACACCAAAGTTTTAAACTCAATTTCGATAGAGTCTGGTTGGGAGACAATGTTGAATTTTTAATCGCTCCACGCTGGTTCACTACGCCATTTTATGATGAATATGAGTTTCTTTTTAATTCGATGAACGGCTATACCGATCTTCACTGGACCAGCAATCGAACAATGGAAGATGCGCTGAACTGGAATGCGAAAGGAATAGAGTTAAAATTTTACAAACAGCTTGAGTTGCATAAGAATATTTCAGGGTGGGCTGTTCAAGGTAGAATTCCATTTAGTTCTTTTAATATGAAGCCTCCAAAACAAAATGATTATTGGGGACTTGGGCTTTTTAGAAAGCATTACATTAACGATACAAACGAATTACTGCTGGCATGGTCGCCGCCTCTTACGGACCCGCCGAAATTTCACACTCCCACGCGATTTGGGATGCTGATTTTTTCTTCCGAGGAATAATAACGAACAGTTTTTGGGCGATTTTATATTTTGCTCATTCAGATTGCACGTACAAAGCTACATGCGGAGTCACAAATATTTACTATAGAATTTTGCCAATATATTTAACCGATAAAATTATTAATTATGCTGTAATAATGCTTAATTTTCTTATGAAGTATTTATTGGTTGTAAATTCTTAATAACAATGAGGTTAGGCTGTTATCAGGCCTGACGGTTTGCGATTTAATATAATAAACAAAATGTGAAATGGGATTCATTCTGTTATTTAAAATTTGTGCGGGTTTTAATTTTTAAAATTTTCTTAACAATAAACCGTGATAAGGCGTTATATTTGCAGTAGTTATGAGATGGCATGTAAGGCTTTAATTTGAACACAAAATATGTCTTTTAATAAAAACTGTATTAATTTAATTGATAAAATATTAAGATTTTAATTGCAATTTTTTTAACAAATTGGCATAATAAAGCTATTGTAAAAGTTTCAATATCTAAAGTTTGGAAGCTATGTTGAATCGCAGGGATCATATAACAGGAAATGCAAAGTTTGTTGCTAAACTAAACACCAAGCTTGTATTGAGCACGTTGTACCGCGCAAAGACCATTTCCCGCACCGATTTGGCTAAAATTACAAATTTACAGCCGGCAACTATCGGCAACATAGTTGAAGATTTGATTCAGCAGGGGTTGATTTCTGATGAAGATGTGGAAAAAACGGGCGTTAATGCCGTTGGCAGACCGGCCAAGATTCTTTCTTTTAATGACAAGGCACAGCTCGTTGTGGCTATCGATCTCGAACCTGACCGTCTTCGTGTAGCCCTGCTAAGTCTTAATTTGGTAACACTTGCATATTCTGAATACGGAATAGATCGTTTCGGAAGTTCTGACAAAATAATGGCAAAAATAATTCGGAGTTGTCAGGCGATTATAGAGACTAATCACGAGTGGAGAACAAAAATAATAGGTATTGGCGTGAGCCTGCCTGGAACAATAGATGTTGAGCAGGGGATTGCCTGCAGCAGTACAAATATGCCGAACTGGCATAATGTACCTGTTGTCAAGGAACTTAGCGATGTTTTGGGATTGCCTGTTTATATTGCTCGCTCAATGCACCTTGCGGCGCTTTCGGAAAAATGGCGCAGACCGGAGATACGAGATCGCAATGTATTATTTCTCGTTTTGCGTACAGGCGTTGGAATGTCCCTTTTGGTGCATGGCGCGTTGTATGTGGGGGCCACTTTTACTGACGGCGAAATCGGTCATACCACTATTGATATTAATGGAAACGAGTGTGAATGTGGTAAGCGGGGTTGTCTTGAAACATACATTGCTTCTGGAGCGATTCGCAAACGTGCAGCAGACAGGATTCGTTCCGGCAAAGGGCAACAGCTTTTGGAGGCTGTCGGTGGAGACGTAAATAATATTACACCTGAAGTGATTTATGAGTTGGCCAAGAACGGCGATCCTGAATGCATTCTCATGGTGCGAGATATTGCCCGATATCTGGGGTTGGCGGCTTCAAACCCTGTTCAAATTTTAAATCCGCATGAATTAGTCATTTGTGGCAGCATTGATCTTGCTGAAGAAATAATCCTTGACGAGATTGGCAATGTCCTTAAGGAGCGATTATTGGAACCGACAGCAAGAGAATTGAAGATATTGCTAAGTCCGTTCAAAGATCGTGCATCATTGCTTGGTGCCGGAGTTTTGGTTTTGGATGATATGTTTGACTTGCCGACCCTCAAATTTCCCTCCAACATGAAAATTGAAAACACAACCGTTGAGCGGAAGAAAAAAAGCAAATATGTGGCTTCCGTCTGATATTTTCACATTAAGGAGAACTATCCCGATGAATGTGTACCCAATAGATTGGCTGATACTCGCAGTGATTTTTGCCGCTTTTCTCGGCCTTGCCATTTATGTCAACAGCTTTGTCCGCAGTGTGGCAGATTATCTGGTTTCCGGTCGAAAAGTGAGAGTATGGCTGGGTATGGGAGCGGGAATCGCCGGGGAGTTAGGGTTGGTTGCTGTCGCATCGATTTGCGAACAAGGTTATATGCGAGGTTTTTCGTTTGTATTGATAGGCATCTTGAGCATGATAATTATGGTACCGTTGTTTGGAATGTTCGGTTTCGGAATACAGAGATTTCGGGCCACAAAAGCCATGTCGGTTCCGCAGTACATCGAAATGCGATATAGCACGAGACTCCGGATTATGGTGGGTTTTTTCAACTGTATTGCCGGTGTTTTTCAAATGTGCATCTTTCCTATAGTGGGGGCCAATTTTATAAAAGTCCTGATACATGCGCCGGACAACGCGGTGATTGCAGGCATGACGATTCCGGTTAGTTGGATCATTATGGCTGTATTTTTATCGGCAACGATCATTTTCACCTATCTTGGCGGCTATATTACCCTGATAGTCACCAACTTTTTTCAGATGATTATTATTATGACAGCCCTTTGCTGGATATTTTTTCTGATTATAACCAAGACAGGTCTGCAAGCGTACTGGACAGGAATGGAACAAGCCAAAGGCGCTGCCGGCTTTTATCCGTTCAGCGGAGAGGGGGATTCGTATAGTATCATCTGGTTTTTGTGGATGATATTGATGGGTATTCTGCTGCAATTTTCTTATGGCCCCTATCTTCAAAAGTACGCATCAATGGATCGTCCCAAAACTGCCTCCCGTTCTTATCTTTGGGGCACTTTATTCGGCAATGGAAGAACATTCATTGTTCTTGCGCTGGGGGTGGCGGCACTGGGCGCGATGGGCACCGGCATACCCTCTGGCGTGTCCGTTGGAAAAACCGAGTGGGCCAATATGGCGACTCCTTATTATCTTTCACAAATGATACCTTCGGTGTTGATGGGCATTTTTCTCGCGGGGTTGTTATTTGCCGATGTTGCCTGCACGGATCAGTACATACTTACCTGGTCAACCTCAATTGTTAATGATTGCATTTGCCCGTTCAAGAAAACTCCATTTACACCGCAAGCCCATATCAGGGCTGTTAAAATCACGATACTGATTTTGTGCGTTGTATTCTTTTTTTTCGGTATGATATATAAACCAACACTGCCAATATGGGAGTATTTATGGCTCTGTGCCAATATCATAGGCGGTACCGGCATCGCGGTACTGTTTGGTATGTACTGGAAACGTGCGACGACCGCCGGAGCGTACACGGCAATTCTAATATCCCTTGTATTGCCAGTAGCCGATCTGGCGGCACGTCAGGTTTATGAGGTCGTCCATCCTGGAAAAGCATTTTGGCTCAAGCCCGAGACGACCGGGTTTGCGACGTATGTTATCGCTACCGTGCTTCTGCTGTCAATCTCTCTGCTTTCAAAGAAAGAAACAAAGTATTGGGATCTCGGTAAGGCTGTAAAAGAAATGAATGCCGTTACAAAATGACAGGAATACTTTTATGATACAATTTTCAGAACAAATAGGATTTTGGTCGAAGTTTATTTTCTGGTATGTTTTTATCAATGGTTTCACGTGTATTATATTTACAATGGTGATAATTGTCGGTGGTTTCTATGACTTGCGATACCTTTTCAAATCTCTTAGAGAAGGAAGCGTTGACGAAAAAGACGATGGGCGTATAATTGCAGAAGCTCAACAGCAACCTATCAGCGATGCGAAATAAACTGTTTTGTAAGGATTTTTGAAAATGCCAGATATAAAAACAAAATGCAATTCTTTAACAGAAATACTTTCCCGTATAACTACTCCTCATATCGCTGATACTATGGCGAAAGGGCTTTCTAAAAAGTTCAAGCATCAGACTATGGATTCTGCCATTAAACCGCTCGCAAGGCAGATGAAATTATGCGGCCATGCCTACACAGTACAGTGTTATCCCGGAGCAACATATGCTATGGAAAAGGCTGTTGCCGAGGCGCCGGCAGGAACAGTTCTGGTTTGCAATGGTCAAGGCTCTGATGCCGGCGTTATGATGGGCGAGCTTATGAGCACTTTTGCCAAGCAGCGAGGGATATTGGGTGCGGTTATTGATGGAGCAGTTCGCGATGTGGCCGAGATATTAGAGCTTGGTTTTCCGCTATTTGCCCGACATATTACTCCTCGTAACGGCACTTTTGAGCAACTTGGAGATGTTCAGCAAATAATCAGTTGCGGCGGCGTTGCCGTTAGACCTAATGATATTATATGCGGCGACCTTAATGGCATCGTTGTCATACCACAGGAGATTATCGAGCAGGTGGCTATCGGGGCAGTTGAATTGGAAAAATGGGAGAGTGAAATCAAGAACCTGCTTTTGCAGGGGCAGACACTTGAGCAGGCCGCGTCCGCCTGCAAAAAGCCTGTCCTGAAGAATGTTTAAATAGGAGAGCAATTACGTGGATGTTATTGAGCATATTCAAGAACGCTATCACCTGACGTTTGGTATGCATCAACCGGCGATGACAGTTAAGCCGGAACAAAGAGTGCGTGTAAGCGTGCCTGATTGCGATGGTCTTGGCATAGAAGGTTTGCCCTTACCTGACGACAAGTTCGAAAAGAGTGCGCACGCCCTGTTGTTCAGAGGCAACCCAACCGCCGGGCCTTATTATATAGAGGGGGCACAAACCGGTGATTCTATAACGGTGCATATTCACAGTGTGCAACCCAATCGCAGACTCGGCAGAACTGGTATTTCATCGCGGCAGATACACATTGCTCAGAAGTATTTTCAAACCGCATCAGATACGGATATGAACGTGGTGGTACCCCAAAAAATATTTCACTGGGATATTGATGTCGCAAGAAAAGTCGCGACGCTTAAACTTGAAAAAAGCGCCAGAACGGAAGTTGAAGTTCCGTTATGCCCGTTTGCGGGTTGTATAGCTGTCGCACCGGAAAATGGACAAATTTTTGACGGTCTTGCATTGGGCAATTTTGGCGGCAATATGGATGTACCGGCAATTGTCGCAGGATGCCGAATATGTCTTCCGGTCTTTGCCTGTGGCGCGTATTTGTTTTTGGGTGATATACATGCCGCCCAGGGAGAGGGAGAGATTATCGGTGGGGCAATAGAAACCAGCGGTACTATTGAATTTTCAGTAACTCTCGACAAAGGCAAAACAATTTCATGGCCGCGTATAGAGAACGCCGACCAGATTGGAGTGATTGCTTCCGGTACAACCATGGATGAGGCTATGCAGATCGCCAATGCACAACTTGTGCTCTGGATGGCGCAGGAATATGGTTTTGATCGTTGGGAAGCATTGAATGTATTATCTCAGACTGGACAGTCGCGACCGGGAAATTCGAAAAGTGTGTGCTGCACGATTTCCAAAAAGTATCTCTGAAGCAGTCAATTTCATATACCGTGGCATTTTTTGAGCTACTCACATGAAAGTAGCGATAGCTTATGAAAAATATGAATCTTATTCCTATGGCGGTTTGGTTTACTCTTGCACTACTGAAAATTAGAGTCAACAAAAAATATCGTGAAGTCTATCTATCGAACACGGAACGCATACAGCCTCAGTTGATACAAATGAAACTAAAAACATATGATTTGAATGAGGGGCAGAGACAGGCTGATATTTTGGCCAGGGCAATACAGCATTTCAGTTAAGGAGTGTATCGTGAAGAACTTTTTTAAAAAGATAGCATTGGAAAACAGTCATAAGAATCATAAAGTTTCTTGTGATCTGTATGAATATGCCAAGACCCGCATTCCAGGTGGGACGCAATTGTTGAGTAAGCGGCCAGAAATGTATCTTCCAGAACAATGGCCGGCATATTTCAGCAAGGCCAAAGGTTGTGAATGTTGGGATATGGATGGCAGGCATTACTATGATATGACAACCAATGGTATTGGTGCATGCCTTTTGGGATTTGCCGATCATGATGTAAGTGAAGCGGTGAAGCACAGAATCGACGATGGCTCAATGTGTACATTAAATCCGCCCGAAGAAGTTGAACTTGCAGATATGCTTTGTGATATTCACCCATGGTCCTCACAGGCAAGGTTTACTCGCACAGGCGGTGAGACCGGTGCTGTCGCTGTTCGCATTGCACGGGCCACGACCAATCGCTCCCTTATCGCGGTATGTGGCTACCACGGCTGGCAAGACTGGTATTTGGCGGCCAATTTGGGAGAGACAGATGCTTTGGATGGGCACTTGTTGCCGGGTCTTGTACCGGATGGTGTCCCACGTGAGCTTAAGGGAACAGCTCTTACGTTTAGATATAATGATTGCCAGCAACTTGCTGATATTGTCGATCGCTACGGTGATCGCTTGGCGGCAATAGTTATGGAACCCTGCCGTTACCATGATCCAGAGCAGGGTTTTCTACAATTTGTTCGTGATAGTGCCCATAAATGTGGTGCGTTGCTGATATTTGATGAGATCACAATTGGTTGGCGTCTCTGCTTTGGCGGGTCTCATTTAAAATTTGGCGTAAACCCGGATATTGCATTTTTCGCCAAGGCACTTGGAAATGGCCATCCTATAGGCGCAGTGATCGGCACCAAAGGCGCTATGGAAGGAGCTTATCACAGTTTTATCAGCAGCACATATTGGACAGAATCGGTTGGCCCGGTAGCGGCTCTTGCGACCTTAAAAAAGATGCAGAAAATAGACTTGCCCTCACATGTTGCCAATGTAGGCTCAAAAGTCATGGAATTATGGCGAAACCTGGCTGTAAAACATAGTCTGAAAATATCATCTGATGGCTATCCTTGCCTTGCGCATTTTAAATTTGATCATCCTCAGGTGGATGAATTGACAACAGCGTATACACAACTTATGCTTGATCGTGGTTTCCTGGCTAAAACAATGTTGTACCCGACGATGGCCCATACAGATGAGACCGTAAAACTGTACGGAAAGGCAATTGATGAGGTCTTTGGTATTTTATCGTCGGCTTTAGCAACTGGACAAATTAGCTCATTACTCAAAGGCCCAGTGGCGCATAAAGGGTTTGCTCGACTCAATTAAAATTATATTCAATATATTCTGAAAGGAAAAGAAGTGTTTGATTCTAAAGGTGTCCCAAAAGGTAATCAAATATCAGGGATTATTACAGCCTTGCCGACGCCGCTTTTGGCAAATGAAGATGTCGATATTGCGTCTCTCAAAAAATTGATAGATTATGTCATAAAGCAGGGTGCGAATGGAATATTTGTGCTTGGCAATATGGGCGAAGGGCCATTGCTTCTTGATTCCCAGAAGTTGATAGCCGTTAAATCGGCAATAGAATACGCTAACAAGAGAGTTCCCGTTCTTGCCGGAATAGCGGAAGTTTCACCGAGAAGAATGATAGACATAGGCGAGAAGATTAAAGATTTGAACCCTGATTATCTGGTCATAACAACGCCGTTCTATTACCGTTTTCCACATCCTGATAGCTTATTCGGCGCAGTGGAAAAAATAACACAGAAACTTGATTATCCCACAGTGTTTTATCATTGTCCCGGCGCAACCGGCAACAAACTCGGCCTTGATACTATGCTCAAGATAATGCAGATTCCGCAATTAAAAGCGATAAAAGATTCGAGCGGTGATATCTATTTATTTGCGGAAATGCTAAGGCGATACCCTGATAAAAATAACAGACCTTGCAGCATTTTACAGGGTGATGAAAATGTTTATGATATCAGTTTGCTGATGGGTGCCGACGGTGTTATAACCGGCGGGGGAACGGCGTTTGTAGATACACTTGTTGAACTCTACAAAGCGGCGGCAATTGAAAAAAATCAAGCCACGGCGTTTAAGCTCCAGCAGCAGTTTCGCAAACAAATGGACGATATGCTTGGGCCGGAGTTACTTACTGACTGGATGTACGCGATAAAAACCAAACTCAAAGAAAAAGGACTAATTGATAACAATGTGGTTTTCCCATTTATGAAGAGAAGTCGTTGATGCCTTCCAAAAAAAATATCAGAATTTTAGAACTTAACCGCAAAGATAATGAATATCTGCACAAGGATTTTCACGGAGCGTTATGCTACGCAATAAAATATCTTGACCAGACTTACGGTCAGGATGCCACGGCGGAATACCTTAAGCAGGTCGGCAGAGAAACTTTCT
>Ga0209417_1002705_pt1 | contig 26135 bp, 26 predicted proteins | sample RifGroF2_FD_184002 | JGI IMG/M metagenome (GOLD analysis project Ga0209417, IMG submission 184002) | Groundwater microbial communities from Rifle, Colorado, USA - Groundwater F2 (SPAdes) (version 2) | ecosystem: Environmental > Aquatic > Deep subsurface > Groundwater | place: Rifle, Colorado... | reverse complement strand
ATATAAATGAAAAAGATCAGATTCAAATAGAAAAAATTCAAGAAGATATTTCATCTCTTCAAATACAAGATACGGATTTTGATACAGAAATTGAAAAATTGAAAGAACAAGATACGGAGTTTGATACAGAAATTGGAAAATTGAAAGAACAAGATACGGAGTTTGATACAGAAATCGAAAAATTGAAAGATCAAGATACGGAGTTTGATACAGAAATTGGAAAATTGAAATCGAAAGTAGAAAAATTGGAAAAATTTGAAAAAATTGGAACTTTATTATCACAGATAACAAAGTTCAACAATAATGTTTCAAATATCAAAGGCTCTATAGATTCAGAACTAGAACAATATATAGATACTAATTCATCAATGTTTTTATTGGTAGGAGCAACCATTATAATGGGAGGTTTAATAGCAATAAAATTATTTAAATAAAAATTATATTAAATATCGACGACATTTAATATTTAATTATATATGCAAACTGAATATGGAATATTAAGATTTATTATATTATTAATATTATTTAATGATTCAGTATCAATTGATTGTATATTAGTGTGATATAAAGAAAACTGAGAGCTTATATACCACGACAGTGGAGTTTTAATATTGAAATTATCAATATAATCAACAACTTTTAGTTCTTTAATAAAATGAGAATTTTCATTATCAGATAAAACTAATACTATCTTTTGTGGATTAAATTTTCGCACTAATTCTTGCAAATTAATATTATTCGAATTTATTATTATATGATTTGTGTTTTTTATTTTTATAAATCGCTCATATTCGATAAGTTCTCTATAAATATTATTTCCATAATTCGTTTTCAAAATGTCAATTATAGTATCAATCGCTTCATCATCATCATTAACAATAAATAAGATTTCGATTTTATTATGTATACGTACGTATAATGTTATTACTGCACTAACAATTATAGTTGTAAATAAAATTATTAACATATCATCCCAAGCAAAACATCTCATATTTTATAATTTATCATAAAACTTTAAATTCATTTTTTTAAAAATAGAATTTAAATTCTAAAATCTTCATAACAAAATACATCGGTATTAGAAAAATCTTCTCTTAATGAATGTAAATAAATAATGAGCGATAAAATAATTCCAACTAATATTATCACTTCATCTTTTATCATGATTTTCATAATTTTTCATTAAAAATGAAAAATTATGATTCATTTTTAATGAAAAAATGGAATTAACTCTCCAAGCATATGATTGGCAAAATAACATCCGAGATGATGTTAACGAAATATTATGCTGGGCTCTATCAATGAACAACGAAGGTATATCTAATAATTCGAAAATTTTACTTCGAATTTATAATATACCTAGTATATGTTATCTAAGGCTACCTAGAAAAGTTGGTGGAGTTTTTAAGAATTGGTCACCAGTTGATATTGCATCAATTCAAGATTATTTAAATGCTAAATTTAATAATAATTCACCATATATAGAATTAGTTACTGGAAAAACATTATATTTTTATTCCAAAAGTAATACAGAAAAATTTATACGAATGTATTTTAAATCAAATTTAGCTAAAAAGAATATATGTAAAGATTTAAAGGGTTCAATTTCTATAATAGGACTTGGCTCAATACAATGTAATATTTTAGAAGAAGATGAAGTGTTTAGTAATATAGTATTACAGTTTCTGTCAAAAATTCATATGAATTATTCTCAGTGGTTTAAATTAAAAGTGGATAATTATTTCGCACAAACAGCAAAATATAAAATAAGTAACTTACAATATGAATTTATAATATATGATGCGTCACAAACTATAATTCCTTTGCCTCCGGAGAAAACAGTACATCTTAGAACAAATCCAGGCATATTAGTTATGGATATTGAAACTAGATCGCCAAATCATAGATCATTTCCAAATGCAGATATACCAGACAACTATGCATATATGATATCATGTATATATCAAGAATTTAATAGGCCAGATACATTACGAAAATATTTAATATTAGTTGGTGATTCTGATCCAATACCGGGATCAGAAGTAATACACGTGAAAGATGAAATAGAAATGATACGAATGTACGAACATCTTGTAAATATTTTAGATCCAGTAATCATAACCGGATACAATATATTTGGTTATGATTTTAGTTATTTATTTACAAGACTTAGAAGATGGTTATATAACTGGTCGACTGATATGTCATTATTAAAGGACGATATACCTAAAATGTATGACAAAGAATGGAAATCTAGTGCTTATAGTTTTACGAAAGTATGTTATCCAGATATACCTGGAAGAGTTCATATTGATATGTTGACTGTGGCAAAAAGATCATATAAACTTCCATTATATAGCCTTAATAAAGTTTCTCAACGATTTTTAGGTGGAGAAGGAAAAGACGATATGAGTGCGTTTGAAATGTTTGAAATTTATGATATTAAAGATCAAATAAAAAGAAATAAAGAAATTGCTAGGGTTGGAAAATATTGTGTACAAGATTCTGTTCTTGTTTTAAAATTATTTGAAAAATTTGGGCTTTGGCATAGTTTAATTGAAGAAAGTAATATTAATGATGTACCAATGTCATATTTAACAACGCGAGGCCAGCAAATTCGAGTTATCAATAAAATCATAAGAGTTATTCAATATAGATCTCAAGAAGGCGATTTGATTGTTATAGATAAAGCACCACAAAATAGATCTTTTTTTGTTGGTGGTTTTGTTAGAGAACCTAAAACTGGCAAATTTAATAATGTTTTTACTTGGGATTATGCATCTCTTTATCCTAGTATTATGCAGGCATTTAATTTATGTTTTACTACTTTAATTAATCCTGTATATAATGATCAAGTTTCAGATGATTTAGCTGTTTCTTGTAAATGGACTGATTCAGTGACTGAAAAGAAATTATCAGAAGCAAAAAAGAAAGGAAAATATGTAGTTGAACAAGAAGAAAATGCTGGTAAAGATATAGAAACAATAACAAGTGAAACTGGTGAAAAAACTTTTGAGTTTACACATGAATATAAATATGTAAAACCAGAAGTATATGAAGGAATTATGCCATTTATAGTAAGACAATTGGTAAATGAAAGAAAAAAAGTTAGACATAGAATTTCTCAAGTAGAAAAAGTAGAAAAAACATTTAAAATATCACAAAAATTTGATAATTGTGATTATATGATCAATTTAGCATATATAATATATAATCTTGATAATTTAACATATGGTATAGAAATTGGAGCATTTGACGAGGAAGATCCAATAAATGCAGAATTTGATAAATTTAAAGAAATTATCGATAAAATATATAATCATATCGATCGTCTTAATTCGTCAGATGTTCGTGAAATTAAAAATAAAATTGACATTGATATAGATGTAGATTCATATATAAATTATAATATCATTTTAAAAGAAGAATTTATGTCTAATTATAATGAATATAAAAAATTAATTGATGTTATTCTTTTTATTCTTGATTCAAGACAAAAAGCATTAAAAAATACAGCTAACTCATTTTACGGTTTTATGGCAGCAATTGAAAGAGGAATACTTCCATGCGTAGAAGTTGGAGTTACGATTACTGCTATGGGACGTAAATTAATTAAAAGAGTTTATAATTATGTCACAGAAAATTACCCAGAATTAATTGAAGTGTACGGAGACACTGATTCTGCGATGTTTAGTAAGCCTATTATAGATAAAACTTTATGTTATAAGTATGGTAACGCAGTTGCTGAAGCAATAACTAATATATTACCTCCTCCTTTAAAACTTGAATTTGAAAAAGTATTTGCGGTTTTTATTGCATTTACGAAGAAAAATTATGCAGGAGTTTTAATGGATAAACACGGAAATCTTAAATTAGAGCCAGGAGAATTATTCATTAGAGGTCTACCTCCAGTTAGGCGTGATTATAGTGACTGGATCAGTAATTTCTTTATGGACTGTTTAATGTGTGTTTTCACAGGAAAACCTATAATGGAAATTTTTCATTTAGTAGAAAATTATTTATATGGTTTATACAGACGTGAATTTACAGTTGAAGATCTTATTGTAACTGTTAATATAGGATTAGAATATAAAAATGATAAATATGCAGTGGCGTTGTTTAAAAAATATTATTCGTTGATAGGACGGCCTTTAATTCCAGGAGAACGCGTTGCATATGTAATGATTGATACAGGAATTGAAGATGATTATAAAGGAAATAAAATGAGAACAATCGAACATTATAATGAAATGTTAGGAACAGATCAACAAATGAAAATTGATTATAGATATTATTTAGAACATATGTTATCAAAACAAACTTCGAGAATATTGAAAACATGTTATAAAGAGATTGAAAAATATGATATAAAAATGCATCATTGGCCATCTGTAAGAAAAAGACAATTTTATATAGATTATTGTTCTGAATATGTTGAATGTTTACTTAGATTAGTAGATGTTAAAAAAGCAATAAATCAATCTATACAATATTTTGTTCCATTATATACTGATGAAATTAAACAATATACAGTTATGGAAATGTTTAATAGTAAAGGCTATATGCCTATGAGATGGAAATTTGTAAAATCTAAGAAAGATGAAACTAAATTGATATCAGAATTTTCATCATTTAACATTGATAATCAAGAACAAATTTTTAGTTTCGATACGGCTCCAATTGATCCTCAATTAGTTTTTGACAATCAGGAAACATCGAATTTAGAATTAGATTTTGACTATCAGGAAACATCGAATTTAGAATTAGATTTTGACTATCAGGAAACATCGAATTTAGAATTAGAATTTCTCGATTTTGAAGTTTAAATAAATATTTATCTAAGATAAAAGAAATTTAATGATTTTCATCTAAAAATAATATTTTTTAGATGAAAACTCAAAAATAAAAGCCAATATAAGCTGATATATTATCTAATAATATAGAATTTATTTCATTTCGTAATAAAGTTACTGTATATAAATATACAAAACAAAAGATGAAATCCAAATCTTGAAAAAACCAATTTTTTCAAGATTTCAAAAATAAAATTGTTCGTGAAATATATTCAATTGAATATATGATACATTTTAATGATCATGGATAAAATTTACATATTATGATATTTTAGACAAAAATGATAATATAACATAAATATAAAAGTATTTAAGAAATGGATAAATTAGAAATAATTTCACGAATTGGATACGGATCTTATGGTAATGTTTGGAAAGCAACTAATAACGGAAAGTTATTTGCCTTGAAACAAAATATAAAACGAAAACATGTAGTAGGCACTTCGGTTATTAGAGAATTATCTACTTTATCGTTATTCAAACATCATCCTAATATTGTATCTTTAGAAAAAGTTTACACAACAAAGCCATGCAATATTGAAAAATTTATATTGCAACCAGATGATATGGAAGATGAAATTTATTTTCTTTTTGAACTATCACAATTGGATTTAATGGGATTTATTTATTCTTTAAATTCTCCAGTACATTTGATATTAAAAATAATCGCAGATATTGCTTTAGGATTAGAATATATGCATTCATGCGGGTATATTCATAGAGATTTGAAACCAGCTAATATATTACTTAAAATTGAAAGTAAAAAAATACAAACTCAATTAAATAAATATACAATTGAATCATTTAAAAATTTATTAATGGATCTTGACCAAACTAAAATAACTGCGATTCTTTGCGATTTAGGTTTTAGTAAAAGATATACAAATGAAAATCGACCTTCAACTCCAGGTGTTGTTACAATATATTATAGGCCACCGGAAGTTATAAAAAAAGATATACAAACGGATAAATTAGATGTTTGGGCTGTAGGTATGATGTTATATGAAATGTTATATATAAGTTGTATTTATCGAACGGCTAGTGATAACGATGAAAAAGAATTATTGTCAAATATTATACGTAAAAGACCATCTCTTACTGAAACTGAAGAGAAATATTTAGGTCTTAATACAAACTATGTAACAACTGGATTGCCTCCAATAAGACAAGATTTTACAGATCAAGGATTTATTGATTCTAATAGAAAAAGACGTATTGAAGAATTAGTTGGAGATTTAGACAATATTGAAGATATATTAAAAGGAACTTTAAATATAGATCCTAATAATAGAATGTCTATAACAGAATTTTTAGATCATCCGTTATTTGATAAAATAAGATTTTATATACAATTAATTAGATCAAAAGTTAAATTAACAGTTCCAAGAACTTATATTAAAGTGACTGATCATATGGTTAAAACTGCAGGATATAAATATTTTGACATTTTATATAGTATGTTAATAAAAACTAAAAAAGTTAAAAATGATATAATATTTACTGCATTAGATATATATTTGAAATATATAAATATTATCGAATTAGATAACATGTCAGATAATAATTTATTTGTTATAGTAGTCACATGTTTTTATATATCTTACAAATATCATCAATTATTTATTGATGAATATGGAACAAATTTTATTTACTCGTGTTTTAACTTAGTTCCGAATGAAATTGATAATAAAGCAATAGAAACTATAGAAAAAGATATCTTAATAAAATTTGATTTTCAAATATATTCTGATAACATATATACTTTAATAATTGATAAAAATAAAATTAATATAGATGAATTGTATGAAATATTTAAAAATTTTCCTCCTAATATAGAAATTGATCCATTAGAATATGCAAATATGTATCTTTTAAGTTCATCTATATAATTTTATATCGTGTGATATAAAATTAATTACTAGCATGGATTTGCATAACAATATAAACACCCATTACCACATTTCATATCATATGAACCTATATCAATACTACTAACACATGTACATTCTTTTCGTTGTGATTTATCTTTTATATAAATAGATTCTATACCATATAATTTATTAATTTTATTTATATCTATACAACTTGCACACTGAATATTATTATATCCTATGAACTCATTAGCTGAACAAGTTTTCATAACTACTCCATATTTCGAAGAAATCTTTGTTAGTTCATCAAGTATTTCAAACTTTTTATCAATGTCTAAAGTTAATATTTGTATTCCTCTTCTTTTAATTCTTTCTTTTATATTTGAATAAACAATACAAAATGAATATGTAACATCTTTTATTCCAAATTTGCCATATTCTTGCATTATACGATCAAAATCTTTAAGATTATTATGAGTTATTCTTCTTTGATCTTTATAAAATACAATTGGATCAAATCTACAATTCAAAGAATTAATTGTAAAATTATCAATTAAAAATTTTAATTGATCAAATCGTTCATCAAGAGTTGGAATATTAGGTTCAAGCAATAAATTTTCACTATTAATAGTAAAATTAAAATAATGTTTATATTTAGAAAATAATTCTTTATTGTTTAAATATACTTTTATCCATTCATTATAATTTTTACTCCACCACGCGATACATGAATTAGCAGGTAAAATTTCATTTTTCATCATTTCTAAAACTATATCCATATAATAACATGGAATATCTGTTCTTCTACTGGCGCTATAAACCGTAACGATATCTTCGATATCCATTTGTAATTGAAAACGTCAATCGAGAAAATATCATTTTTATTCTAATCGTCAATTAATTCAGAAATCCATATATCATCTTTTCCGAATGGTATTTCATAAATTTTCATCCCATGATAAATTTTATGGGAGTTATCATTTGTTTTTACAAAAATTCCTACTTTTTTGTCTTGAGTCATATAATCGATTCCACATTTATCTGTACATCTATAAAATCTAGTTTTTAATTTATTTTGTATGAAATCTTTAACATTAATTTTATATTTTATTAATTCAGCTTTATTATCATCATTCTCGTCTTTTGTTATTATTCGTCTATGTATTTCTTCAAAATTATTAACAGATTCAGATTGTTGATTTTCTGTTTCTTCGTCATGATAATTTTCTACATACGCCACCGCTCTTTGGTTTGTCATAATATGTCTAGTTACATTAATAGTAGGCCCATAATTACTATAAATCAATAATATTATAATACATGTAATTGATAAAAATAATATTATTTTCCAGTTTAATATTTTATGTATTAAAATAGAAATAATATAGTATGCGATAGTAATCAAAAATATAGCTGAAATCATATAAACATCTTCCATATTTTATATCGGAAAATATCTTTTTGAATTGCTTAATGTCATCATAAAAACAATAAAAAGAATAAATAATATTAATATAACTAAAAAAATATTAGTGAATGATATTGCAACAAAAATTAATAATGATAATAATGGTATTGATATTGCAAAAATCGCGCCATCGATTAAAATATATCCAGATTCCATTTTTATATTTTTAATAATCATATTAATTATTAAAACATCAAATTTTAATTATGAATTGATATTTTTTTAAAATATTAATAATGTATATTAAAAATATAAAATTAAAATCTGGATATATTTCTGTTATTATTTTAATAAATAACAGAAATATATTAAAATAATAACAGAAATATCATATATATTTCTGTAAATCATCGGAAAAAACATCTTCTAAATCTTCTGATTTAAATTAAATCAAGTAATAATTTTTAGAACATAAAAATGGACAAAATCAAATCCCAAAATTTCATAATAAATGTTATATTATTTGTAACTATTGTATTATTTATAATTATATTAGTTTATAATATTTATAATATAGATAAACGATTAAAATTAGCTGAAGTAAAACTTGAAATTATCGACGTTGCAATTATGGCGTTTTATGATGCATTTGGATACGAAAAAGGAAAAAAAGATACATATGATGTACGTGTTGAAAAATTAAAAAATATTATTTCTAGATTTGTACCATTAGATTCACAGTATAAAAATCTTGATATAAATAAAAATGTAACTGTATGTGATGTAATTAATGATGTGTATACAGAGAAAACGAATGATTCAGATATTTTAAATGTATGTGGATTTCAATTTATATCATCTAATAATGATATTTTGATAAAAGATAAATCGAGTGGTTTGATATTGAATTTAAATACGGAAGAAAAATTTAATAAATTAAACACTGAAATAAACTTGTTAAAATCTAGTATTTGTGAATATAATGATTTAAGAAATTGTATATCTATCATTGAAAATGCAAATGTAAAAAAATCTGATTTTGATGATACTGTTAATAAATTAAATGATATTGTAAATACTATTGTTGCAAAAGTTGGAACAGATATCGATAAAATTAAGATTATTGTTAAAAGACAATTAGATGAATATACTTTATTAGAAAATACAATATATGAAAAATTAGATAATTATGAAACACAAATTCAAAAAATAGTTTACGACAATAATGAATTAAAACAAAATATAAAATCGGCAGCTTTATCTGAAATAACTCAATTAACCACTAGAATAGATGATTCTGTTTCTTCTATAAGAAAAGATGTAGATTTGATGAAAATTCCAACAAGATTAAATTGCAGAATTAAGATAAATAAAAATGGATTATATGAATTAATATATAAAAATATAAATGATGATATCAATATAATTGTAGAAAAAGAACATGGAAGATCTATATTTATTGTGAGATTTGATAAAAAATATATTAATACTATTCCGAATATTAATTTTATGATCTTCGATACTCAAATTAAAAATCAAACAATACTTCCTGGCGTGATAATAATTCGCATCAATGAAGATTATTGTTGGTTTAGAATTGTAAATTCTTCTAATATGATTGATCTTCCATTTGATTGTATTATTAATATAGAAGCATAAATTGATATATCTAATGATATATCAACAAGTTATTTAGTGAATCGATACTTCAGTTGAATCATCGATTTCATATCCTGTATCTTCATCAGAATTTCCTGGTTTAATTTCAATCGAATCTGTAACACATCTGATAAGATATATGATATACATTCCGACTACATCTTTGAAAAAACTTTCAGCTCCCATTATTTCAGTCATAAATTTAAGATCATCCCCTTGAATAATGATGTGATTATAATTTTCAATTAATTCATGAGCTTTTGTTAAACTTTTAATATCATCTTTTTTATTCATGATAATATTTTTTATTTCAACTATTTTATCGTATTCATCATTAACATCAACATTATCATTATGATAATGCCCTCCATCGTTAATGATATTTTCTAACATTTTCAATTCTCTATTAATCATACTAATAGCATGATCGTTTTCTGATTCATCATCATCGTCTTCATCATCGTTCATTTCATTCGCTATAAATTCTACACCAGAAGGAACAGAACCACCTATAACATCAATAAATCTACTTAAAACATCGATATCAACTTCATCTTCTTCATCTTCAGTGTCATCCTCGTTTTCAGTGTCATGATTTTCTTCAGCGTCATGATTTTCTGTCGATTTTTTAATATTATTATCAGATGAATCGATAGAAATATTTTCGACTTTATCTATTATAGAAGAAATATCTTTATTGCAAGAATTCTCAAAATGATCTTCAGACATTTAATATTTTATTAAAATTTTATCAAATCATTTTTATCATAAAAATGAAAACTGAATTAGCGATCATTTTATTTCTTATAGTTATATCATTTATTATATTTTTTATAATTATGTTTTTATCAAATAAAAACAGAGAAATCACGTTATTAAAAAATCGCGATATAAATTTAATTAATACTAATATATGTTTTGACAACGCAGCATCTACAGAATTATATCGAGAATCTATTAATTATCTTAATGAATTAATAAAAATTTATCATGGAATTCATAGAGGAAATGGAATAAAAAGCAAAATTTCCAGTGAAATGTATGATGATAGTAGAAATATAGTTAAAAAATTCGTTGATAGTCCAGATGATTTTTATTGTATTTATACTAAAAACACTACTGAATCATTAAATCTTTTATCTTATTTAATAAAACATACTACTAATAAACGAATTGTATGTGTTAGTGAAATGGAGCATCATTCTAACATATTATCATGGAGTAGTGATTTTGATATAATATACATAAGAGTAAAAGATGATGGAAATTTAGATATTAATCATTTTAAAGATATATTATATAATAATCACAATGATATAGCAATCATAAGTTTAACTGGGTGTAGTAATGTGACAGGGTTGATTCCACCCTTGAAAGAAATATGTCAATTAGCACATTCATATAATTTAAAAGTTTCAATAGATGGAGCACAATTAATTCCACATTGTAAAATTTCTATGAAAGATATAGGGATAGATTTTTTATCATTTTCTGCACATAAAATATATTGTCCTTTTGGGATAGGATGTTTGATAGGGCATAAAGATATATTTGATTCTAAGACAATTCCATTGTTAAAAGGTGGCGGTCAAATTAAAATAGTTACTAAGGATGATGTTTTATGGAAAACTGGACCTGAAAAATTTGAAGCAGGAAGTCAAAATGTCATAGGATCTATATTGTTAGGATACATACTTAATAATATAAAATTAAGAGATGAAACTAAATTAACAGAATATCTTATAGATAGTATGTTACATATTAAACAAGTTCATATTATTGGGACTTTAAACAGAATAATACCATTAATTTCATTTACAGTTGATAATATTGAAAGTGAACTTGTTTCAAAAATATTAGATGATAAATATAATATATCAACTAGATGTGGATGTTTCTGTGCACAAATATATGTTCGTAAACTTCTTGGCTTAAATGATAATTATTCAATTCAAGATATATCTTTGGTTCGAATATCTCTTGGAATGTATAATACAAAAAATGAGATAGATTATTTTCTAAAATCATTGAGAGAAATAATTTTAAATAATGATTTTAGAAATTAAATAAATATCATAGATAAAAATGGAAGATGGTGAAATGGATGAAGGAGGTTATATTGTTTACAGTGAAGGTAATATCGTAGACGATATCCAGCAAGAAATTGCGGGAGATGAAACGTTAAGTGATATTGAAGAAAATGAAAGCGACGAAGATATAGATTCAGATGAAGAAGTTAATGAAATATATATCCCAACAAAAGAGAAAAAAGTTCGTCCTGAAGATCGAAAAACAGTTCCTATATTAAATTTATATGAATATTTAGAATTATTAAAGATAAGAATAGAACAAATAAATAGTGGTGAAAAAATATTAGTTTTAGATGATAATATATTAAATAAATGCAAGACAGTAAAAGATATCGCAAAATATGAAATAAAACATAAATTAATTCCATTCGTGGTTAAACGAAAATTACCCAATGGAAATGTTGAAATATGGAATTTGAATGAGTTGGAATTTGACAGATCAATTGATTAATTTTTCATATATTAAATTAATATATGAAAAAATTATATTTTGGATATTATCATGATTAACAACAGTTAATTCTTCTTCATGTTCAACAATAGATTTAATATCATCTCGTGACATTTCAAATTTATATTTATGATCATTAATTTTGGCTCTTACTTCATCTAAGGAAGCTTCAAATTTATGAAAACAAATGTCATCAACAACCAATTCTAATGATGTTTTTCAAGAAATTTCGTCAAAAAAAAGATCAACATCGATCCATTCTTTGTTCAAACTGCACTTCCTGCAGATCTCGCTCCAAAACAATTCTTCATGTTTCTATATTAAGAATAAAAGTTATTAACTCTAAAAATCATTTTTTTTAAATATTTTTTCATAAAAATTTCATTTTCGGAGTTATATTTAATTATTCAATAATCATACTATCTAAACAGTTTTTACATTGTATTTTCAAAATTTTTAGTTATTAAATTACATCATCACGATTAATATCATATTTAAGTAATTTAATAACTAAAAATTTTTATAAAATGATAAATTAATTAAATAAAATTAGAAAAAATGGACAAAGGATTTGTAAAATTTTATAATAATTGCATTCTTGGCGAACATTCAGATAGAAGTTTATTAGAAAAAGCATACAATGAAGCAAAAATGCTTGATGTTATGACAATGTATGAATATTGCTCTATATTTGGTGTTGAGAAACGATCTAATATAGATATTAATATTTCAACATTGAAATCGCTTCATAATAATTTATCGCTTGAAAATAGTAATGATACTATTATAATGAGAAAACTTATAGAAAGTTATTTGGATAAAGATAATACAAAATCAGAATTAAATGATATTGAAACTGTAAGGCCTCCTCGTCTAAAATTTATTACAAAGAAAAAAATTGGGAACGAAGGACCTATAAGAATTTTTGAATCAAGACAAAAAATGGAACAATCTATTGAAACTTATCCATTAGAATATATAAAACGTTCTACTATATATATTATATATGTTCCTAATAATTATATTATTGATATAAATGATGAAATAAGAGAATTGAAACATAATGAAGTGATTAGAGGATTATTTCCATTAGATTGGATGAGAGGAAAATTAGGATCATATGGAGGTAAAGTCGGGCCTGATGAAAATTTCATAGATACAGCAATAAGAGAATTAAAAGAAGAACAAGGTATAGAAATAGATGCAAATCGTTTACATGAAATTCAATATCAACGCATTGGAAAATCATTTTGTGTTGATTATAATCTAATAACTGAAGATTGGGACGAATATAAAAATTGGTGTGATACGTTCACAAAAGGAGATAGTTCATTTGGTGAACATCTTGGATATGGATCTATACCATTAGTTAAATATGGAAATAATTTTGTATTTGGATTTCCACAATATGCGAGAAGTTCGTTTGGAAAACTTGGAGGAGATAATATGTGCATTCCTAAATTTTTCTTATTAGCATGCGTTAAAGAAGGTATTATTGATTTTGATTTAGCTGATAAACTTATATTTCAATCATATGAAAGTCTATCAAAATGGGAAAAAATAATGACATATTAAATATTTTTTTACTTCAAAATAACATTTATAGAATCTTTTAATCCGTGATTTTCCAATAAAATTGAAAAATCTTGATCAGATCTTCCTATTTTTTTATCACACAATCTTAATAAATCAATAATCATCATTTTAGAAATAGATTTTTGTAATTTATTATTATTATAAAACCACGCAAGTGATTTTGCTTTCATCAATAATGTATATTGATTGTCTTTTTCAAATAAATCTTCTGAAGGATCACCATATGGGTCTGATGTTTTTTCAATTTCGTCGATCACTTGTTCTATCGAAATTTTTTCCATCTTTATTTTTTAAAATATATCAAATATTGATATCATTTTTAATCTATAAATTCAAAATCTGTAATATACGATTCATTATCTATAATAGGAGGAAGTAAACCGAATATATTTTCAAATATATCACGTATTTCTAATTTATTTTGTAACAATTCTGATAAATAATCTATATATGTTTTACGTTTTCCATCTTTTTTATGCATATTTTTATTTCCTATATTTTTCGATGAAAATTGTATTTTAATTCTTGGGTTATTTTTACATTCTTCTAACATATGAGATACTTCTTTTCTTTCTGAATCAACGATAAGTTTAAAACGATTCTCATTGCCTTGAAGAAGTTCGTAAATATTAAACGAAATAAGGTCATTAGAATCAAGATGAATTTCAACGTTTTTTACAGGATTACATTCGATTCTTTCTTCAATAAGATCTTCACCATCAACGTCAAAATGAAATATAGATACAGTTTTTAATTTATCTTCATTAAATGATATTTGATGAACAGATCCAACACATATTATATTACCTAATCGTTCATAATTGTGAATATGTCCATTTATTACTTTTAACCATGGTGATATCTGATCACCCCTTTTAGATTTTATTTTTCCAAGAGATACATCTTTAAATTCTTGATGAGTAAAAATGCATCTATAATCTGATAATTTATCTACAAAATCGTCTATAGCATCTGCAAATCTTCCAACAGGAACATATGGAACAAATAAATATTTTCCTGATTCAATCGTATGATCTATTATTTTTATATGTTCATATGATTTATATGGATTTAAGGCGTGTTCATCTGTCATAAAACATGTATTTTTAGGTCTATCATGATTACCTATAAGAATGAAGATATCTTTTTCAGTTATCTTCATTAATTTCTTTATAAAATTATCGAATGTCATCAATTCAGATATAGATAATCTTTCATGTCTATCATATATATCTCCTAAAATTACAATAAAATCGTAATCTTTTTCTCTTAATTGTGTTATATCTAAAATTTTTTCAAGAGTTTTAGATATTTCAGCAATATATTTCATACGAATATGAATATCACCTATAACAAAAAATCTAGACATTTTGTAAAAATATTATGACGATTGATTTTCATTTTTGTCATCGTTATGTTTTGAAAACATGATAACCAAGTTCAGAATCAAAATAAATATAATCCATTTTTTCAAGTTCATCAAAACTGGAATTATTCATACGTCTACATACCATTAATGAATCTGATAAAATATTTCCATTATCGTCTTTAACTTTATCAAAAACTTTGAAACTATCATATTCTTTATAACATTTATTGCATGCTATTTTACGTTCCATTAAATCCATTTTAGAAATTGTTGAATATGATAACCATTGATTCATTTTACGAATAAAAATAAGATAAATTTTTAAATATTACTTTAAATTATTGATTGCTATCGTCATCGATCTATCAAGTACATATATCATTGCTAATAAAAGTGCAGCTTCAGAAATATTCATTTTTCCAAATGCCATTATAATAAATATAATTATAAAAATTGTTAATATAAAATAGTCAAACATTTTATAAAGAAAATTTTCTTTATAAAATGACATTAGAAACTGTTATGAAGAAACTTATGGTGTTTGCTATTATATTGGGAACCGCAGTTCCTATTAATCAAATATATAAAATGTTCAAAAATAAATCAGATGTAAATGTTCCAATATGGGGCTATAGTTTATATTTATTTGTTTGTATATTTTGGATAATTTATGGTTATTCGAGAAAAGATTATATAATAATATTAAGTTCAACTATAAATATTGCATTGTCAATAATTATTTTAAGTCTTGCATATTATTACAAAAATTTATCTAATACTATTTAATTATTTTGATCCCATATTATTTCGTCATAACCTTTCGAAATTAATAATTCATTACATTTTTTGAAAATACCAGAATGAAAAAATCCTTTATCGGCAGCCATTGGAGATGGATGTGCCGCAAATAACATATTTTCTCCAATACCGACTACAGATGACATTTTTCTAGCAGATGCTCCTAACATTATATAAACATGTTTACCAAATTTCTTAATGTATTCAATTAAAGCCTCAGTAAAAGGTTTCCATAAAATAACGTGTTCATTTGCAGTTTCTTCTACAGTAAGAGCTGTATTAATAAGAAAAACACCCTGTCTCACCCATCCAGTGAGATCAGTATTAGTAGGAATTCTTGAAAAAGGATAATCGTTTTTAATTTCTTTAAACATATTAATAACAGACGGTTGTGATCTCGTTCCTCTCCATGTGCTGAATGCTAAACCAGTAGCAGCTGGGCGTCCATTTACTATATTGTAATATGGATCTTGTCCAAAAAATACTACTTTTATTTCTTCTGGCCTTATCATTTCAAATATTTTGAAAATATGTCTTTTCAATGGTTTTATTTTAACTGATTTTGGTGTTAGTACATTTGAAATATGTTTGATGATTTCCGTCTGTGAATCAAAAAAATCTTCCCATCCAGGAAAAATACAATTTTGCACTATATCATAAATAGACCATGTTTCTTCTATTATTTCACTAGGCAAATCGGTAAATATCATACGACATTCCATGTTTAATATGATAAAAGATGATAATGTAAGATCATTTTCTCATATTTGAGAAATGATCTTAAAATTGTTATTTCTCAAATATAAAAATGTTAAACGACGAAATATTAAAACGTAACAACGAAATTTCTGACTTTTTTAAATCTAAACTTAGTTATAGGATGCTTAACATACATGGTAATAAATTACGTGAAAGAAAATGGAATGATAATATAAGTGAAATGTTATTAGAAAAATTAGATAAAAATAATAATTCGTCTATTGATGAAATTTTGTTGATGGACAAAATATATGAACCATTAAATTCGAATACTATATTTAATGAATGCTACAATGAATTATTTTTACAAGATAATATTGGAAGTTCTGAGCGTGAAACAAAAATACAGCAATATATAGATTGGTTGTCAAGAAAATTTAGTGGATCAATGACAAATTATTTTAATAATTTAGAAGTAAACAGTCCTGATTCAATATATTGGTTAGCTCATACTTATGATAAAATATATTGTGTTTTTTCTAAAAATTCAAATTTGAAGATAGATAATGTTTTATGGAGTATGGAAGTCAAATTATCTTCTAATGAAGTAAAAAATTGGACTCAATTTTTATTAGGATTAAGAACAGTTACAAATATTCCAGAATGGTTTCCAATTAATTCTGATTATAATAGATTGTTAATTGTTGAAGATAAAAATAATTTAATTCGTTCAAATAACGAAATGTATATTACAACAAATAGAATTGAAACGTTACGTTTCATTAGTTTATTTATGAATATACGAAGTAGATTATTTTTACAAGAACGACCTTATCAAGATATACCAGTTATGACATTTTCATTAATAAACACATATCATAATTTTATGTATTCAAAGCTTGAACCCATGGAAAGAATTCGTATAATGTTTTTAGGAGGAATTATAAAATCTCTATATGGACTTGGTATAACAAAAGATATTGATTATCTTATATCAATTGATCAAAATGACACTATATATAATTTTAAATTTAAACCAAACACTGGAATTAAAGATATATTTGACGATTACGGGCTTACGTATTATCACGACGAATCAATATATTTTCCTGAAACTGATGATCTTGATATATATAAAATTTATCAAAAAGAAAAATACGAGATTAATGAATCTGCTAAAAATCAAGGTTTATTCCCTAAATGTTCTTCAGGATTGAGAATTGGAAGATATTTTCAATTTTTTAAACAAATCATCAATGGTTTATTAAGTGATTCAAACATAGATTCTAAATCTGAAATAAGTGAAATAGATGAAATGGATACAATAGTATTTGATCCTAAATATCATATAAATTTGTTTGGTATTAATATTATTCCATTGGAATTTGAAATTGCTAGAGATTTTGTAAAAACAATAGATCTTGGTAAAATTAGTAAAAAACAATTTGTTTTCTTTTTTAATATTATTTCAATGTTACCAAATCACAAATCAGCGAAAATGATACATAACATTGTTAACAATGTTGATTTCAAACAACAATTAAAAATAAAATATAATATTTATCACATAGATTCTGATAAATCATATATGAAATATGTTATGATACGTAAAACTAGCAAAAAAATAATAAATATAATTCATGATTTTGTATCTAATATAGATCTCGGATCTAATATAAATATAATTATTCCAGATGGCAATGAAATAATTGAATATGGATATAAATATAAACCTCAGAAATTTGGCACAACTGAATTATATGGAGTAAATCAAAAAATTTATGAACATATATATATTAGTTCTTTACCATATTTAGGTCATAATATATGTTGGAATATTGTGGTAACACCCGAAGGCTCAGTTAACATTGGATTAAAAGAATCTTTAATAAATTTACAATGTGGTCCATATTCAATATGCAATTCATATGTTTTATATGCTACTATTATACCATCTCAAGAATATAAAACTTATGTTGCATATATTCACGTAGGCGATTTTAATTTATTAAAAACAATATTTTATATTCATAAATTTTATGATCATGGAATTAATGATATTATAGAATTAATAGACGGAAATACTGTATTATTTGATTTTCAATATAATGATATATCTAAAGAACTTGAAAATTTAAAAATTTAAATCTAATGCATACTTAATCTAATAAATATTAAAAATATTAATAATAAAAACATTATAATATAAATACCATATCTTGTAAGAAAATCATATTTATATAAATAAAAAGTTTCTAATTCACCTATAAATGTGTTGTTTGGTATTTTTTCAGATTTTTCTGAAAAATCTTTTGGTAAAAAATAACGAGCTGGATATTTTGCTTCTTGTATAATAGGTAGCAAACCAATTCGATACAAATATGTAGCAACTAATTCAGAACAAAAAGTTTCTTTATTATTTTCTTGTACTGATATTCCTAATGGAGCTAACACTAAATTAAATGGAGATGTATCGTAATCAACATTTTTATAATCCTCTAATAATTTATTCAAACGTTCATAAAATATTGGACCACGTTCTATATTAATATGACGAACTGAAATTTCGTCATAATATTTAATGATATCTTTGAGTCTTACAAGTCTACAACCAAATTTATTTTTTTGTGTTAATAAATCATATGATGAGCCTTCACTGGATTCAAAAACAAAAAGATCAGACGGCGAATCATTATCAATAAATTCGTTTAAATTAATTTGTCCATTTTCATAATCAAGCATTGAATATTTTTCATTCGTACGAATCCATAATGCTATTCCTATATGATTATATTTGCTACACAAAGCTATTTGTAAATTTACTGAATAATGTTTAATTCCTGAAAATAATAATAAATCACCAGTTTTTATATCAATAGTTTTGTTCGTAAATGAATCCATTTTTATATGATTGAAGTTTTCATATAAAAATGTTTTCATTTTTAAATTTAATATTTAAAAATGGAAGCTCAAGATGCGGTGGTTTTACCACACATTAGATGTGTGACATGTGGTAAACTTATTGGTAATCTCTATGAACCATTTAAAATTGGTATCGAAATAGAAGGTAAAACCCCAGCGAAAATGTTTGAAGAATTAAAATTAAAAAGATATTGCTGTAGAATGACGTTAATGAATCCGATAGTTTTACCTTCTGGTTCTTCTATTAAAACAGAATCAGATATAAGATCCGAATTTGCAGAAACAACATATAATACATTATCTAGAGGAGGAATTATAGGAGGACGAATTGAACTTGGGTATCAACCCGAAGAGCCAGAAAGATTACGTAATCTTTCTGAAGAAGATCGTCAATCTGTATTAAATGGAACTATAAGAAAATATTCAGCAAAATAATTTATTTTTATTTGATTTTCAAATAAAAATGAGATATATTTCAATAATTGATGTTACTGAAGAAAAAAATAAAAATTCTTTTGTTTATAAATGGTATAAAGAATTTGTTGACAATGAATTCTTAGTTATGCAAATTATGAGGAAACTTTTATTTATAGATAGAAATAATGTTGATGAATTGAGAAAATTTTTTGAAATTTTAACGAAAGAATTAACAAATTCTAAACTTAAAGAACAATATGACAAAATTTTTTCTGAAATAAACCTAACACAAACTGATGATTTCATAGAAGATCTTAGTGCAGTTGTTGCTTTTGATAGAATATCAATGAATTCGAAATATAGAGAAATGAAACATTTATTCTTTATATTATTTGAAGATGATATACCAATATGCAGTGTGAATGTTTTTAAAGAAATTAACAATACATATATGTGTGGAATGTATGCTATACATTCCAGTTCATTTTCATATTTAACTGGTAAATATAAAAATATTGGAAGAGAAATGATAAATGAAGTATATAAATATATGATAAAAGAATCGCTAAGTAGATTAGTTATTCCTGTTCCATTTCCAGCTATGGAACATATATTAATAACTGAAGGTTTCATTAAATATAATACTGATAATGCGCCTATTGATGCAAAAGAATTTTTTGGATTTATAACAAATAATTTTGAAAATTATTTCATCCGTGATATTTATTAATTATTTATTTATTTAGCATATAATTGCTACATCTACATTCTTTTTCTTATTTTAATAATATTTCATTTATCATATCAATATAATAAATGGATTTTTTATGTTAAAATCAAAGATTTTAACATTGTACTTAAATTTTCATTTGCGAATATTTCTTGAGTGTTTGCACAATCATTTAATATTTCTATACTATTTACAATACACCATATTCCTAATTTAGCTCTAGTTATAGCTGTATATAATCTACGTTTATTAATAAATTTTGTATTAACAGTCCCTGATGGTATATATAATATTATATATTTCCATTCTGATCCTTGTGATTTATCAATTGTTATAGCATAACTATGAGAAATAGAATCAACTGTTAATTCTTTTTCTTCATATACCTCTGTTCCAGTATCTGTATCATCTTTCAAAACTTTAGCATTTAAACTAAATAAAAATTCCGAATCCGTATCTGTATCTGTTCCAAATCTCACTTTAATTTTATCAGAATCTATTTCTATAACAATTCCTTCTTCTCCATTCATAACATTTATTTCATAATTATTGACTAACATCATTACTTTATCTCCTATGTACCATTTACGACCGAGTGTGTCAGTTGCATATGAGCCCTCAGCATAAATTTCTTGGCATGCACAATTTAAAGAATTTAAACATCTATTATACGGTGCAATAATTGAAAAATCTTTTTTTTCAATTCCATTATTTTTAAAAGTATTAACTAATTTTATTATTGTCTGAATTCCTCCGCCCATTATTTGAAAATTATCATACTCCTGTAAGCAAACTGGAAAATCTTTTATTATCGATAATGAATTTTCAACAATTCCATTACAAAGAGATCCATCTTTTCCTAATACTTCAGAATTTCTGAAAATTTTATCAAGATGAAACGATTCACAAAAATTAACTTTTAATAATTCTTGAAAAAGATCCCCAGGATCAATTGGAGGTAATTGATTATTGTCTCCAATTAATACTAATCTAGGAATAATTTTAAAATAATTAAGTAAATTATACATTAATTCTATTCCTACAGTTGAAATTTCATCTATTATAAGATAATGTACTGAATCTATTCCACTTATAAGAAATCTATGTATAGTGCTCGCGACTATATTTTCACCTTTATTAATAATCACAGATACTGCTTTTCCAGTAAATGATAAAACATAAGATGTCATTTTATGATTGTTTATTTGATCAACAAGTTCTTTAATGACTGATGTTTTTCCTGTACCTGCAAATCCTTTAATGATAGTTAAACCATTATTTAATGCATATGTAATAGCATTTTTTTGTTGTACAGATAATTCATTATTATTAAATATTATTTCAGTTATTTTAGGATATTTTGTTTTACTCAATTGTATAAATGTTGTTGCTATATAACTTGACATTACATAATATCTATATATATAAATGTTATTATTAGATATTAATATATCATATTTTTCAATTAATCTTTGTTTATATTTTTCAAAAGATTCATCAGACGCTAAATATTTATGTTTAAGTTCTGATATTGGTGTAAATAACCATCTATATTTAGTTAAATTACTTTTTATTTCTCTAGTAAGCATTCCCATAATATATTCTTCGTCCGATAATTCTACTTCCATAATATCAATTATATATTTACATTTGTCAAGATTAAGCGTATTTATTTGATAAGGATTGTGAGTTATTTTAGAATATAAAATTAAAGTACTAAGTTTACTGTTAATTATATCTTTGTTTGTAAGGCCAAAAAGATAAAGTCTTCTATAATTAACATCTCTGTTCCATTGATGCAATATTTTACTTAATATTTCTGGTCTTATTACATCAGAATATTGAACAATGTATTCTCGTTTTTTACTTTTAACATAATCATCTGATAATTTGCATAAATAATTAAAAGTTCCTTTTTCATATATTTTTAATATATGATTTAAAAATTCTTCATTTTCACGTGTAGCTATATGTCCACATGCTTTTCGAAATACATATCTTATTGCATCTGTGTTAGGTGGTATTAATATCAATGGATGTGCAACAAATTCATATATTTTAGTGAAATTATTATATTTTGCTTTTCCACTTACTAAATCATATTCTCTGACGGCACAAAATCCATTTACTTTACAATCATATTGTTTATATATATTATTTATTTCAACATTTAAAATGAATATTACTCCTTTATCAGTTAAAGACCGTCCATATCTTTTAATTTTAACCACAACTCCTTCCAATTCAATTATATCATCCAGAGAAAGTTTTTCCATAGAAATGACATCGTCATTCATTTCTATTGTAATCGATGATATCTGTATTCATTTTTATCTAACTTATAAAATGAAATTATGATTATTTTTTCCGAATGATATAAAATGATAAAATAAATATTATTAATATAGCTATGATTATAAATATAATATAATAAAATGTTGAATTGCCAGTTTCTTTATTTGGAACATAATCATGGTCCTCGATAACAGAAAATATATTAATATTATCATTAATCAAAGAATTTAAATAATCTCTATTTTTATCAATTTCATCTACTAATGATAATATATCATCTTTGATACTTTTATTCAAACACCATTCTCTTATATATGTTATATAATTATTTATAAATTCTTTATATGAATCACTTTTTTCGTAAATAGTTCTATAATCATTTAAAACTATTCTACATATTGTATGCATTGTAATAAATTGCATCATAGCAATTATAGCTTTATCAAGATATTCACTACCCGTAATATCTGATCTAGTTAAAAACGATTCGTCGATATATTCTCTATTTGATGAATAATTATCTAAAAAATCATATCTTGAAGCTTTTTTAGATGATGATTGTCTTAATAATCTTACTCTAGGAATATTAAAATAATTTTCTATTATTCTTTTAATATTATATGTGAAAACTTTTCCGGATAACATCGGTGCTGATTTTTTCGAAAATTTTATTAGAGCCTCCTCCCCAGATCTGAATTCTGTTGTAAATTCCATTTAATTTATAAAAATAATATGGTATAAAAAAATATTAGATTTGCAGTATGGAATATAAAATTGTTGAACATATTGGTTCAGGGTTACATGGAGATGTTTATTTAGTTCGTAATAATAAAGGAATTGAATTTGTAGCAAAAATTGTTAAAATGATCGATAAAATATATTCGTGTATATTAGAAACAAGCATTTTATCTAAATTAAAACATCCATATATAGTAAAAATGAAAGAAATATTTCCTCAAAATGATTCTTATATAATTATTGAAGAACGTGGAAATATGGATATTCGCGCGTGGAGATCGCAAATGCATTCTGCTTTAGTAACACAAAAAATAAATCATTTAAAAAGATCATTATATCAAATATTATTATCATTAAAATTTTTACATTCTAATGATATAATACATTGTGATATAAAACCTGGAAATATACTTGTATTCTGTGATATTAGATGTAACATTCAAGATATAATAGATACTGCTGTATTTAAATTATGCGATTTTTCAGTATCTCGTTTTGAATATACTGGTAAAATTAGAAAAGGAAAATTTGTAAATCCTCAATATAGAGCTCCTGAGATATGGAAACAAGAAAACTATAATTCAAAAATAGATATATGGGCTCTTGGATGTACATATTATGAAATTCTTACTGGAGAATATTTAATAGATTGTAAAGATCTTGAATCAAAATCTGATCAAATGATAGATTTTTTCTCTAAAAATAATAGGATAATAATTGATAAAAAATTTAATATCGATCCAGAATATAAAAATTCAATGAAAGAATTTATAAAATTTATAGAATTAATGTTAATTACAGATCCAAATATAAGACCATCAGCTGATGAATTATTAAATAATGAATTTTTTACAGGATATCAAAATATAGATTATCATTCGGTATATGATTTGAAAAATATATATGATGAAAAATTATCTAGTTTAACATCAGATCCATTTGTTTTAAATTTAAGTAAAAATATATTAATAAAATTAATTATCAATAATATAATAATATATGATGATATATATTATGCTATAATTTTTATAGCAGATATGATAGTTCTTAGACGATCCACTGTAAAAATTGATACCAGATTGGTAAATTTATTAATTATATTTCTTGAATTTAATGTGTTATAAGCATTTAAATTTACAAAATATCAATTACATTAATTGATATTTTAAATTATCATTGGTATAATATTTTTGTTTTTCGTATTTGTTCAAGTTTTTCAACTTCTTCACGAATTTCATTAGAATATTTTTCAGATAATATTAAAATATTTAATTGCATAAGATTTTCAATTTCTTTCGGCAATTTTGTATATTGATTATCGTATAATATATAATCTTTGCGTATGTATAAGATTTTCGATTTCTGTCGGTAGTTCTTTGAGTTTATTATTAGATAAATTTAAATTTTGCAACTGTGAAAGATTTCCAATTTCTTTTGGTAATTCTATGAGTTTATTATTAGATAAATCTAAATCATTTAATTGAATGAGATTTCCAATATCTTTTGGTAGTTCTTTAAGTTGATTCCTTGATAAACTTAAAGTTTGTAATTGTGTTAGATTTCCAATTTCTTTCGGTAATTCTGTGAGTTCATTACGTGATAAATATAATATTTGCAATTGTATAAGATTTCCAATTTCATTCGGTAGTTCTTCAAGTTTATTATTAGATAAATCTAAATATTGTAATTGAATGAGATTTCCAATATCTTTTGGTAGTTCTTTAAGTTCATTATCATGTAAATATAATATTTGCAATTGTGTAAGATTTCCGATTTCTTTTGGTAGTTTTGTAAATTGATTACTGTATAAATCTAAAGTTTTTAATTGTGTAAGATTTCCTATTTCTTTCGGTAATTCCATAAGTTGATTCCTAGATAAATTTAAACGTTTAATATTAAATGAAAATATATAATCTTTATATACAAATGTATCTTCATTAAATGTGAATGTTAATATTGGCAATTCAATATAGTTTTTATTTTCACTTAGATTAGTAATATTTCTATTCAGATATAAATAATTAAAATAACTAAGTTTTTCTATTTGTGTATATTTAGACACTTCTTCATTTTCACTTCCCGATGATACTATATTTAAAATTATGGAACTTATATTATCTGTCGATTCAATTTTTTTCATATTATTTTCAAAAACTGAATATGAATGTCCTGGGTTGATATGTAATGTTATTTTCTTTAACATTATGTTATTTAATTTAAATGTAAACATATTATCTTC
>Ga0209417_1002701_pt1 | contig 26153 bp, 27 predicted proteins | sample RifGroF2_FD_184002 | JGI IMG/M metagenome (GOLD analysis project Ga0209417, IMG submission 184002) | Groundwater microbial communities from Rifle, Colorado, USA - Groundwater F2 (SPAdes) (version 2) | ecosystem: Environmental > Aquatic > Deep subsurface > Groundwater | place: Rifle, Colorado... | reverse complement strand
CCGGTAGCGATGCCGACGGCGATGTGCTGACCTACAGTATTGTCACCGGACCTGCACATGGTACGTTGACAGGAACCGGTGCCATCCGCACCTATACACCGGCAACGAACTACAACGGAGCAGATAGTTTCACATTTAAGGTCAATGATGGCAAGGCTGACAGTATTGCTGCCATGGTCTCTATCTCTGTAAACGACATCGACATTCCAAGCACCCCTGCTTTTCAAGGGTGGGCGTTTGACAGTCAGACTGGTACATTCGTGGTCAGCTTTGACGCGATCCCTGTTTCATTAGGTATCGACGGAGTCATCGGCCTTTCGACTAATTTGGCGACTGAATACGATGATCTGGCGGTCATTGTGCGTTTCAGCCAAATGGGTGCCATAGAAGCACGCAATGGTTCTGATTACATGTCGGATTCAATGATCTCCTACATCGCAGGCACCTGTTACCATTTCGAGCTTGTTGTCGACGTTGAGGCACGCACCTACAGCGCCTACGTGACGCCAGAAGGAGGAAGCAGGCTGACCATCGGTGAAAACTATACTTTCCGCACCACGCAGGCCGGGGCAGACAGTCTTGCCTATTGGAATATAGTTTCATCCGTGGGGAATTTTACAATTAGCAACTTTACCATCGACATTCCAAGCACCCCTGCTTTTCAAGGGTGGGCGTTTGACAGTCAGACAGGTACATCCGTGGTCAGTTTTGACGCGATCCCTAGTTCATTGGGTATCGACGGAGTCATCGGCCTTTCGACTAATTTGGCGACTGAATACGATGACCTGGCGGTCATTGTGCGTTTCAGCGAAATGGGTGCCATAGAAGCACGCAATGGTTCTGATTACATGTCGGATTCAATGATCTCCTACATTGCTGGCACCTGTTACCATTTCGAGCTTGTTGTCGACGTTGAGGCACACACCTACAGCGCCTACGTGACGCCAGAAGGAGGAAGCAGGCTGACCATCGGTGAAAACTATACTTTCCGCACTACGCAGGCCGGGGCAGATAGTCTTGCCTATTGGAATATAGTTTCATCCGTGGGGAATTTTACAATTAGTAAATTTGCGATCCGTAAATAACTCCGGATACTCTCCTCCTGGAAGGCAAACAGGAGGAGAGTTTCTTAGAGGCTTCCCTTCCTTATGTGGATTTCATAATTGTGATAATGGTAAAAAGTGGCTGAAAGAATTCCAAGCTGTTTTATTTTTGAAGCATAATAAGATTGTAAACACAGAGGAGACGGTAATCCATCTTTATAATCAAACAGTTATTACTGTATGCGTGAAACAGTGTAAAAGTTTAGTTGATAAAGGTTGAGATAAAAGATTGAAGGGATTCTGGAAAGGTGTGGAATGCAGGGAAGCAAAGGATAATCTGTTACCGAAGCTGAAAAAGAATGAATAACGGACAGGAATCAATGGCAAAGAGAGAAACAAGAACAGGATTTTGATGATTAAGTTGGCACAAGAAAGCCGAGTTGGCAAAAAAAAGCGTTCCAGAATGCTGGCTGGGTATGAGTGGATTTTGACTGCCGGACAGTCCGGGGATCCCGGAGCCTGTAGCATGATGGACGGTATTCCAAACTGGTTGAGAAGTTCCTGCGTCACGCCCTTGATCAGGATAGTTTTGAGCACGCCTACGGGACTGAGCATCTTTAACCTGGCGCTGCACAGGATGGCCGTGATCAGGAACACGTTCTTTTTGCCCTGCTCGTACCAGTTCCCGGATATGATTTCCCTGAAGAAATAACATTGGGTCAAAGAAAAATTAGAATAGGCGCTTCGCATGGAAAAGATTCTGGTAGTCGATGATTCTCCGGCGATAAGACTGCTGTTAACCAATATCATAATCAGGAAGGCAGGCTTCCATGTGACCACCGCCTCGTCTGTCAGGGATGCAGCATCGCTCTGTGCGGCGAACAGATATGACCTGATATTCCTCGACCATAGGCTTGGGGACGGCATCGGATGGGAGATTGCTGAGATGATATGTCTTGATCCGCAAAAACATGGCAGCCCCAAAATAATAGCCATGTCAGGCAGTGTCATTCCCGATAAGGACGACGAGGGGCGAAAATACTATTCGCAGTTCATCCCAAAGCCATTTACGCTTGTGCAGATCGACGAAATACTGGAAAAGCTTTCGGATGAATCATTCGCTTGTCCGCTTCCGGAATAGGGTTGAAGGCTCTGGGGCAGGATGTGAGACTCCTTGTTGAAATCGTAAAAGTTCAGCTGTTGGAAGTGAATTCGGATTTTGAGTTAGAAACAAGGGAAGGTAAAAAATGAAGTTTTTTTTCAAAGAGTCAACTTTTAAACACTAAACTATTACGAAACAGTTTACAGGCAGGGCGGTTACCCCGAAACCGCTGCGGATATTTCGGTGCGTTGTTTTCTTCCCAGTAAAATATAAAATTGTTATGGCAATTCAAAGGAAGATTCTGCCAGTACTATACTGTCTATGGGTAAAACAATATCAGATGCAGTATGATGAATGCGAACAGTATCCTAACACCAATAGAAGGAGAAGTTAATGCTGAGGGTCCTAATAGTTGACGACAATCCCATGGTAAGGTGCCTGCTTCGCGTCCTTGTCAAAAATGAAAACACGTATGCTGAGACTACCGAGGCACATTCCGTCGAGAAAGCTCTTTTCTTTCTTGCTGGAAACAAGTATGATTTGATATTCCTTGATCATGAACTTCCAGACGGGAATGGTTGGGAGATTGCGGATATAATATCCTTGGAGCCGGAGAAGTTCGGAAAACCTAAAATAATAGCGATGACCGGCAGTGCGTTCTCCGAAGATGTAGAAGTCAGGAGGAAGAACTTTTCACGGTTCATTAAAAAGCCGTTCGACATTGGGGAGATTATGCCTTTGATAAATGAGTCTTGTGAAAAAGATAGAAAGACTAATTACTATGGAAATAAAGATTTACAAAAACAAGAATAATCTCGGCAGATATGCCGCATGGAAAGTTGCAGGATTCATCAAGGATGCAATTTTTAGGCAGGGGACTGCTAACATAATCCTGTCCGCAGGGGGCAAGTCAGTATGAGATGCTTTCTGAACTGGCGGAATCAGATGTCGATTGGGCTAAAGTTACGGTATTCCATATAGATGAGTATGTCGGAATACCCGCTAATCATTCATCGAGTTTCCGAAGGTTCCTCAAGTCATATTTCGAGAGTAAGGTCAGTTTAAGGAAGATTCACTATGTCAATGGTGACGCATTCAATCCAAAGCATGAATGCTGCAGGCTGAACAAGATTATTTCCAGAGTTGAAATCGATGTCGCCTGTCTTGGGATCGGCGAGAACGGTCATATTGGTTTCAACGAACCTCCTGCAGACTTCGAGACGGATAAGCCTTATATCTTGGTTGATGTCGATGAGGAGTTCCGGAAACAGCAACTCGGGGAAGAATGGTTCAAGAATATTGATGACGTTCCGAGAGAGGCAATTACGATGAGCATCCGCCAGATAATGAAAAGCAAAGTTATTGTCTGTACCGTTCCAGATGAACGGAAAGCCAAGGCTATAGAGAATGTCGTGGAAGGGCAAATTACGGATATGGTTCCAGCATCAATCCTGAAGAAGCATAGGAACTGCTGGATGTTCCTAGATGAGGAGTCGGCAGCGTTGCTGCAGTCGCCGGTCGATGGTCGTCAGTCGACGGTGGAGAAAGAAGATTAAGATTGTTTCGCGCAGAGACGCAGCGAGCGCTGAGAAGAATGATTCCACTCCAGGATGAATCAGACTTGAAAGGGGATGGGTGATGAGTAGTCAGGATGTTGATACAAAGAGTTATGAGGAAAAATGTTCTATCTTCGGACGAGTCCTGAAAAATGGGCAGGGCAGATTCCGGATGGCTGATCAGGTTCTATGTATAGATTGCTATTACGAGAGACATCCTCCTGTAAAAGAGGATGTCAATATTCAGCATAATGAATAGTTTCAACACACGTTGAAACATGGCAAAATAATGAAATGATAAGTTTTGAAATTTTGTATGGACAAGTTGAATATTAAGGTAGATTTCAGAAATACGAGGCCGTATATCTGAAAGAATACGCTGGTTATATGTGTTGCAAGACGATGATAATAAAGCTACAGCAAAGATTTATTGACATGGCAGGGGTATGTCTTTTCTGCCGAGGGGTTCTATGACCTTGCAGCGCCACTTAAGTCCCCATTCCTGGCGTTTTGCGAAGTTCGCAAAAACTATTACAAACGTTGTTCATTTTTAGCGACTGTTCACGTTTAATGAACAGGCAGAGAAAGTGAACAGGGCTAAATGGCACTAATTGAGGATTAGAGCTTCTGATTTGTCTGTGGCTACGGAAGAATCCTGCTTATCCATCAGCCATCTTACATCGTCCTGCCGGTATAAGGCCTTGCCATTTTCTTTGATTATCCTGCCGGCAAGCTCCATTTCTGCCGTTCTGCTTTTTATCAGCTCCTCAATGCTGCCATAAGGGCGCTTACAGTGTTTTATCACATTTGTGTGACCAAAATGCGTATCGTCTGTAAAATAAACGCTCATATCATTCCATTGACTATTAATATGTTAAATATTGTAAGGAGAATTATTATATTATTTACTTGTAATCGTACCCGATAGGGTATAATATAGAGCTTAATCAAGAGAATTATACCCGATAGGGTGTAGTTTATGATTTGACAAACTAAATAATCCCGAAAGGGTATAAATATGACATTATCAGATTTTATAAAAAAACAAAGAAAACAGCATCATCTGACCCAGCGTGAATTGGCGGATCGCTCCGGGGTAGGCTTGAGGTTTATCCGGGAAATTGAATCAGGAAAAGCCACTTTGCGCATGGACAAAGTCAATATTGTGCTGGAGCTTTTCGGTCACTGCCTAGGGCCGGTTCCGAAGATTCCAGACCAGGAAGGGGAATAATCATGGCAAGGAAAGCGGAAGTTCGGCTTTTCGGGAAAATGGCAGGAGTTCTCACAGAGGACGAAAACGGATACACGTTCCAATATTCTGCTGAATATATAAAGAGTCCGGAAGCAATACCTGTCAGCCGTCTGCTGCCACTGCAGCCAGAGCCTTTTTTCAATCGTGTCCTTTTTCCCTTTTTCGATGGACTGATTCCCGAAGGCTGGCTGCTTGAAATAGCCCAGGAGAACTGGAAGCTCGATCCGCGCGACCGCATGGGGCTTCTGCTTGCCTGCTGCAAGGATTGCATCGGGGCTGCCGGCATATACGAAATTCCCAATGAGGTGAAATCATGAACCGTTGCCTATGCTGCGGAAAGGATACCGCGTCGGATGAAGGCAGCTACCATGTGCGCTGCCTCAAAACGCTTTTTCATTCAGCAAAAGCGCCTATCATGGATTATTCATGGCAGGAACTGAACAAGATGGCGGTGCAGATTATCCAGCAACGGATCTCCGTACCTGGAGTTCAGCCTAAGCTTTCCGTCCATCTGGAAAAAGGCAATAGGCTGCGTGCCGACCGTCTGACGCTTGTTGGACTGGAGGGGGATTATATCCTGAAGCCACCCAGTGAAAGGTTTCCTTTTCTCCCGGAAGCTGAACACTTCTGCATGAGTTTTGCCCGCCTGGTGGGCATTGAGACCGAAGAATTCGGTCTGATAACACTCAAGTCTGGGGAACTCTCCTTCATTGCACGGCGTATGGATCGTACTGCGGAAGGACCTCTGCACATGGAAGATTTCTGCCAGCTTACAAATAAGCTGACAGAGCAGAAGTACAATGGTTCCATGGAGCAAGTCTGCAAAGCCCTCCGCGAGTTATCCTCAACGCCGGGACTTGATGCGATACGGTTTTTCGAGCTTGCGCTTTTCTGCTATCTGACCGGCAATTCGGACATGCACCTCAAGAATTTCTCCCTGATACGCCTGAAGAATGGCAGCTACCAGCTCGCCCCGGCATATGACCTGGTGCCAGTACAAATCGTACTGCCGGAGGACAAGGAGGAATTTGCACTTCCAATAAATGGCCGTAAAACTAAAATTCGCCGACGCGACTTTGAAATATTCGGGAAGACCGTAAAGCTGACAGACACGCAGGTCCGCAATGCGATCAATCGCATTCTTTCCAGCGCGGAGAAACATTTTCCGGAAGCTCTTGCCAGTTCCTTCCTCCCTGCTGACAAACAGGAAGGAATCAGCAAACTCTTTGCTGATCGCATAAATAAAATACAGGCATAATCATTTTTCCTGAAAACTGTCCTTTTGTAACTGAATTACCAGGATCGTAAATATTTTACAGGATGCCGCCAATATCAATATTTCAATAAATCATGAGTTTCAATAATATTGAAACGTGGCAAATATTGAAATTTAGCCTCATTTATGATCCTCGTGCCCGTTTTTGCGAAGTTCGCAGAAACTATTACAAACGCTGTTCATTTTTAGCGTCTGTTCACGTTTAATGAACAGACAGGGAAAGTGAACAGCGGAGAGGCACTGAGAATTAGATCTTCCGTTTCATCTGCAAAGAGGATAACTCCTTGACCGTTAACATGATAAATGATGACCTGCAAAATATATAATGAATAGTATAATTTGCAGAAGATACTGGTTGTTGCAAGATAAGCCAGTAACAGCAAATCATAGCTTGTTTATATCCTTTTCCAATTGTTCGAGGCAGGATATGATTTCATCAAGTGAAGGAGGCTGCTCAAACATCATAATCCGCATATTGTCGTAATCCTTTCGCAGTTCGGCAAAGCGGTTTTCTCCTGGCATCAGCCTGAATGTTCCAGGAGATGCCTTGTCATACTGGGCCCATCCACAACGGAAGAAATACTGCTTATGCTCAACAACGCGTTTCAGAAGGGATAAATCATTCAGAGCTTCCTTTCGGACACCTGTGCCTGACAGCATGGCAAGGTCATAGTAATGCCTAGACTGTCTTGAAGGAAGGGCTTTTTCATTGGAACGATGAGCCTCCTGATGAAGAATCGTAGCCTTCTCCCAGAAAGTCCTTGAAGCAGACAACACCTTTAGTTCGCAGAAAGGTTCATCGAAGGATTTCGGGAAGAATTCAGCAGCATATGGTGTGATTTTAGAAATTGACGATGGCCACATGTCGGACTTGCTGCCAAATTCAAGCTTTACTGCAGGACTGATATAATCCGGAACCTTGAGGGTAAGAGGATAATAAAAAAGCAGTGTCTGCCTGTCGGCATCAGAGGCGTCCGGTTCAAGCCTCCAACCATCTGCAAGCACCTGCGCGAATGACTTCGAGATAAGATTGGCAAGATCGCCGTTTACATACACGGAACAGGCGGCCATCATCTTGTCAATGGTCTTCTCCCTTTCTTTTCTTGCACTTATGATGTTCGGATCATTCTTATCTGTAAATCCAAGCAGCTCCTTGCCGATTGTCAGGTCTATGTCCTCGGAAAATCTTTTTATCGCATTATGGACTTTAGACAATGAGGTGCCGCCCTTGAATATCAGATGTTCCCTGAGTACGTCAATTTCAAATATCCGTTTCAAGGTCCAGCACACCCAGAAATCTTTTTCAATGAGGGAGGGATCAATGCCTTTCCTTGCCCCAGCCTCCTCGAACATAAGCCTGCGGAATTCCGGGGATTCTTTTGCTATCCTGTTCATTTGTCTCCTGCAGATACTATTTTTCGGATTTCATCATATATCCAGCTTTCCACATAACGGGCATCTTTCAATAGGCACTGGCAGTCCTTGTCAGTGAATCTTTTCTTCAGCGCCTTTGCCGACAGCTCATCTATTGCATTTTTCCCGAGATGTCGGATGGCATTCGTGACAAGTGCGGTGATTTCGCTGCCTTTCTGGAGCTTAACCGGCGGAACGTGCCTGAATGTGATGTTCAATTTGCCTATTGAAATCTTTTTGTTTCGGCCATCTGTAAGATAAACAACCTGGGCAGGCACCTGAGTGGAAAGGCCAAGCATATTGGCCGCGAGAGCGCCGCTTGGCTGAATACGCACACCCGCGCTTCTGGCAATGGCAAGAGCTGCCTGATGCATGTCCGGACTTAACATGCCCCCCAATTCGGCCTTATAACGGGGGTAGTCATAAAGTCCGCGGGCTATTCTTCTTATCTTTCCCGTTGCCGCAAGATTGGACAGGGCTACATCAATGGAGCCACGAGGTCCAATGTCGGCAAAATCCTTATTTGAGAAGGCGTACCCCCTCCCGTGTCCCATTATTCTTGCATATATTTTATAATCAACGCTATGCATAACTATCACAACCTTTAAAAATTTAGAAGAACAGTATCATATATCTAAAATTAATCAATGCTTGAAACAGACGAAACTCGGCCTCATTTTGCTTTACTATATCTCCGTTTTGCGAAGTTCGCAAAATACACACAAGACAGAGCGCGCCGGGCTGCGTCAGCAGCCAGGGATGGAGCATGTTGCGCGCGTGACATCCTGCGGATGTCGCCAAGCGCAGAAGAGATATGAGCGATGCGATTGGAGCGGATATCGCGGAGGCCGAAAATCCTCATCCAATTCATCACTACCGTGTTGGTGTATGGTTTTTCGCTCCGTCCCGACGCCCTACCGAGGCCGGGATTTCGGCAAACCTCAACTCTCGAATCCGGGGATCTGTCGCGCCGTAGTCATGCCAGGATGAAGGCGGATTCTCATCCCTCCTCTTGCTGCAAGTTTGATTCAACGCTCTTCTTAAATATTTTTCTGCTTAACAGCCTTAGGTTTTCAAAATCTCCAGAAATCAGAGCTTCTTTCTTGGCATGATTCCACTTTTTTATTTGATTTTCTCTTCTTCTTGCAAGTGTTTTTGATTCGTGCTTTTCAGAATATACGAGTTTTAGTGGTTGCATGAGTTTAGTGTGGACTGCGCCATATTCAATGATATAGACGTAGTAAAACAAAATTAAGTCCTTCGATACTCTCGCTTCGCTCGAACTCAGGACGCCATTCGACACAATTCAATTTGTGTTCAACAGCTTTTCTTCGGCCTGCCACCCTTTCGATACGCTTTCGCTACTCAGGGCAGGTGAGTGATTCCCCGCGAGCAAAGCGAACTGGGAATTGTATCGAATGGCGGAGAGAGAGGGATTCGAACCCCCGAAACAGTTACCTGTTTACACGCTTTCCAGGCGTGCGCCTTCAACCACTCGGCCATCTCTCCGCGTTTTCAAAAAAGGGGCGCGTAATTATATCCCTGTTTTCCCTTAATTCAATTGTTTTTGTATATTCCGCCCTGCAAATGTATAGTTCATGATAATTTGCTTTTTTTATAAGGAATCAACAATGCAGGAACGGGCTCTCGTAAGACAGATCATAGAATGCCTCAAGATTGAATCGGAACAACGCAACTATGCGGAAATTGATCCCGCCGTATTACGCGATTTCATGCAACTTGGGAAAAAGGAACCTGCTAAATCCGCAAACTCAATTGGAAACCAGGCACCTGTCAGAAACTCGGTGGCGCCAGCCCCCTCTCCTGCCATGGCCGCAAACCCGTCAAAGGAAGTCAATATTGTGAAAGCTGACACAGAAAATGTTCCACAAGATAAACTTGATGTGTGTAGAATGCCCTATGAAGAGCTCGAGAAGAAGGCCGCCGTATGTACGCGCTGCAGACTCCATAAAAGCCGTACAAATCCGGTTTTCGCCGATGGCAGCCGCAAGGCCGAACTGATGTTCATCGGTGAAGGCCCCGGCAGGGATGAAGATGCGCAGGGAATCCCGTTTGTGGGAAGGGCCGGCCAGCTTCTCACCAAGATGATCGAAGCCATGCAGTTCGACCGCAAGGAGGTATATATCGCAAACATAGTGAAATGCCGGCCTCCGGAAAACAGGGCTCCGATGGACGACGAGGCGGAACAGTGCCTTCCCTACCTTCTCAGGCAGATTGAATTGGTCCAGCCCAAGATCATCGTGCTCCTTGGAGCGGTACCTTTGAAATATATCCTGGGGTTGGCCGGCATAACGAAAATCCGCGGCAACTGGAAGGAATTCAAGGGGATCAAAGTAATGCCGACCCTGCATCCGGCATATCTGCTCAGGAATGAGGCGGCAAAGAAGGACGCCTGGAAGGATCTGCAGATGGTCATGTCTGTTTTCGGTAAAAAATACAGGAAAAACAGCTAAGGCGCTATATATTCCCTCAAAGGAATCCCTATGCAGGAATCGGATAAAAGCGTATTTAAAACCGTGTCGAGGACGCTCAGGAAGATAACCTTCGGAACTTTGTCCGAAAGGGTAATCACCGAGGACAGCCTTGTCATGATGAACGTGCCGTCGCTCATGGCGAGGCGCGATTCCGCCTATGAGTGGTCTTCATGCCTTCTGAAGAACCTCCTGAACCTGCCCCGTGAGAAAAGGCTTGAGCTATACAATACCGCCATCGAACTTCTCGATGCCGCGATCGACTCTTGCGAATCCATCATCCTCATCGAGGGAAAACCCGGCCGCGAGGCCCTTGATTTCATGAATAGTTATCTTGCAATGCTCAGGGACGTGGTCATATCTGCAACTTCAATACTGAATTATGAGACGGCATTCATAAAAAGCGAATTCAAAAAGGACGGCATACCTTCCATTTCCGAATCCGAAATGCGTATTTTGAACGAGAACTTCAGGAATTCCGAACTCAGCATATACAAGTCGATCATGACCCTTATGGAAATCAGCGAGCCATCTGTCAGGGCATACAGGGATGCCCATCTCAAAAATCTGTCGAAGGAAAACCTTTTGAGGTACAACAAGACATTCCAGGAGTTTGAAAAGCTCTACAAGGAATACGGCAAGTCGATATTTGATTCCAAAAAATAACCCGTGCTCCATCATGAAAAAATTCTTTTTGCCTTCAACCTTATGCATTCTTTTCCTGTTCATCCTTCCTTCCGTCCTGCTTTCTGAAGAAATTCCTGAAAAGCTCCAGGATATCGCGGTTATCCAGGACAAGGCCAAGGCTGGAAATGCCGATGCACTTCTCCTGCTGGGGAATGCATATTTTTTCGGCAAATACGGACTTGAAAAGGACTATACGCTGGCATTCAGCAATTACAGGAAATCGGCAAAGGCCGGAAACAAGGCCGCAACGTTCAATCTTGGATTATGCTATGACCAGGGGCTCGGGATAAACCAGGATCCATATGAGGCCTATATCTGCTACAAGGAGGCGGCAGACGCAGGACTTCCCCAGGCGCGCTATAATCTGGCGCTCATCCTCATGAATGGACTCTCATCTCCGGAAAATCCTGACAGGAAGATTGCCCGTGACATAAAATCGGCATCTGAACTTCTTGCGGGACTGGTCGAGAAGGATTTTCCTCCTGCTTTTGCGAAACTCGCAGAGATCCATCTCAATGGAAGTACCGGTGTAAAGGACGAGAAAAAAGCGTTTTCCCTTCTTGAGAAAGGCATATCACTGGGGAATTTCGAATCCATGAAGATGATCGCCGACTGCTACTACTCCGGCACAGGCTGTGAAAAGGACGAAAAAAAAATGCTTTACTGGCTTAAGATGGCGTCCGACGGTGGAAATCCAGAGGCCCTGGCCAAGATGGCCTACTTCTACGAAAACGGCATATTCTTCAAGCAGGATGTCAGGACAGCGCTGGGCTTATATGAGAAGGCTGCGAGCGCCGGACTGGACATGGCCCAGGTCAAGATGGGTGATTATTACATGAAAGGGGCAATAGTGGAACATGATTTCGCCAAGGCCAGGAAATGGTATGAAATAGCCGCAAGAAGGGGGAACGGCCAGGCCATGTTCAATCTTGCAGTTCTTGCAATGGAGGGATTTGGCGAGGAGAAAAATGATTCAAAGGCGGCGAAACTATTCCTTGAGGCTTCCAAGAAGGAGGATGTCCATGCCCAGTTCAATCTTGCGTGCTTCTTTTACCAGGGGCGTGGAATCCCTGTTGACAGGACTGCCGCATTCTACTGGTTCAAAAAGGCGGCGGAACAAGGTGACATGAAAGCCCAGAGGAGGCTTGCGCTCTGCTACATTGACGGGGAAGGGACGGAAAAGAACATTGAGAAAGGACTCGCATGGCTTGTAAAAGCGGCCCAGAACGGCGACAAGGAGGCGATAGAACTTCTCAGCATCCAGAAATAGCCGGTTGTCCTGAGGGTGTTTAGCTTGATTTTGTATTTGAATTTTACGTATCTGGAACTAGTTTGTACCGATTGTGTCTTATTTGGGAAACCCTGAACAGACTGAATAGAAAAAACTTTCCGAAAAGGATATAGAAGCTATTTTTTATGGAACAGTATATTTGTCCACATTGCAACAACACTTTCAGCATGGAGAGGCAGCCCTCTGATACGCTGTTATACTGTCCGCACTGCAACGGTACTGTCTTTCTGGAGAACGACGAACTCCAGACAGGCGCGGTTCTCGGCGGATTTGAAATCATAAAACTGCTGGGCAAAGGAGGAATGGGAAATGTCTATCTCGCCAAGCAATCCTCGATGCAGCGTCTTGTCGCCCTCAAGGTCCTGCTCAAGGCAATGGTCGGCGGCAGCGACAAGAACATCATCGAAATGTTCAACAAGGAAATACAGCTTTCCGGAAAACTCAACCATCCCAACATCATAAAGGCCATCGACGCAGGCGAGGATGCGCAATGCTACTTCATGGCCATCACATACGTGGAAGGCGAGGATTTCGAAAAAATGGTGGACCGCGGGATTCCCGTGCCTGAAAAGGAGGCATTCGCCGTGGCGCTGAGGATCTCGGACGCCCTTGCCTACGCCTGGGAAAAACACGGCCTTCTCCACAAGGACATCAAGCCCGGAAACATAATGCAGGACAAGAAGGGCGAGATCTTCCTCATGGACATGGGAATAGCCCAGCTTAACTTCGGGAGATCCACCGAACGTGAAAAGGAAGTGCTTGGTTCTCCCTTCTACATGAGTCCTGAACAAGGGCAAGGGCTTCCGCTCGACTGGCGCACCGACATGTATTCACTCGGCGCCACGCTTTATCATATGATTGTCGGAGTCCCCCCGTATGACGCAAAAGATGTGAGGAAGATCATTGAAAAACATATTACCGATCCCTTCCCGGATCCTTCTACGAGGAATCCAAATATCGCACTTAGCAAGAATACCGTGTCACTACTCAAGAAAATGATGTCCAAAAAAACTGAAAACAGGTACAATTCCTGGAAGGAATTTGATTCCGCCGTTAAAAACGCATTTTTCAGCGCACCGAAATCGAGTTCGAAAAAGGGTTTCGGCACGGCTCCGAAAAAATCAGGTGTCAAAACAACGCCTGTGGCAAAAAAAAGCAAAATCAGCGACGCTGTAATCTTTGCAAATGTCATTCTTGTTCTTGCCATCGCCATCGTGGTTGCATATTTCATCTATGACCACATGAAGAATAAAAAGGCCCAGGAAAGCATTGCAAGAGCCGATAAATATTTTTCCAGGAACCAGGCCGATTTCGATGAAGTATTAAGGCTTTATTCATTTGCCCTGGAGGATTCAAAGGGGACAAAGCATTATCCCATGGCCTGCCAGAAAATGGAGCAGGCAAATGCAAAAGCCAAGAATTTCATCTTAAAAGCCAAGAATTTCGATGAAGCCTACAAAAAAGCGACCGAACTTTCCTCGAAACGCAATAACAAGGAGGCTCTGGACACAATGATGCAGGTCAGGGACATAGAGGATCCGGCACGGAAACAGGCGGCTGACGCCTTTATATCCCAGCTTCAGGCGGTGTTAAATGCAAAGACCAAGTAAAATGAGAACTTTCAAAATTCCATCCTTCCTCAAATGCGTCAGCTGCGGCAGGAAATATGATCTGAAGGAAATCCGCTACACCTGCAACTGCGGGGGGCTGCTTGATCTGGCGAGGGATTTGAAGTCCGTCGACGGAAAAGGACTGTTAAAGCTCTGGGAGGACCGATGGGGCATGAAATCGGGGATAGAATCCTCCGGCGTCTGGAGGTACAGGGAACTGATACTTGATGTCCCGGACAGCAAGATTATTACCCGGCAGGAAGGCAACACGAGGATTTATCCTGCTGGAAAAGCCGGAGAATACGCGGGAATTAAAAACTTCCTCCTGAAACATGAAGGGGAGAATCCGACCGGAAGCTTCAAGGACCGTGGGATGACCTGCGGAATCACTGCCGCCAATATCTACGGGGCCAAATGCGTCGCATGCGCAAGCACGGGCAACACCAGCGCAAGCATGGCGTCATATGCCGCAGCCGCAGGATTCAAATCCGTGATCTTCATCCCATCCGGCAAGATAGCGTATGGAAAACTCGCCCAGGCACTTGCATATGGAGGGCTTACACTGCAGATCGATGGAAATTTCGATGACGCCATGACACTTGTCCAGGAAATCTGTGAAAAGCTGGACATCTATCTGCTCAACTCAATAAATCCTTTCAGAATCGAGGGGCAGAAGGCGATATGTTTCGAAACACTCCAGCAACTCGACTGGAAAGTGCCGGACTGGTTTGTCATTCCGGGAGGTAATCTTGGGAACAACAGCGCGCTCAGCAAGGCGCTTATGGAGCTCCATGAACTTGGAATCATAAGGAAAATTCCAAGAATTGCCGTAATCCAGGCGTCCGGAGCCAATCCACTCTACAAGATGTGGAAGAACAACAGGCCGTTTGAACCTGTGAAAAATCCGGAGACCATCGCCACGGCAATAAAAATTGGAAATCCTGTGTCGTGGGAGAAATCCCTTCGCGGGATAAAATGGAGCAATGGAATCGTCGAAGAGGTCACAGAACAGGAAATCATGGATGCCAAGGCGATGGTTGATGCCGCCGGCATCGGCGCAGAACCAGCCTCATGCTGTTCTGTGGCAGGTGCGAAGAAACTTGTTGAGGCAGGGATAATATCTCCAAATGATTCCGTGGTTGGAATTCTTACTGGAAACGTCCTTAAGGATCCTGATGCCGTTATAAACTACCATACGGACAATCTCAGGGACAAGCATATAAAAGGTAATTTCGCAAACAGCCCTAAGTCCATCAAGGCCACTCTGGAAGCTGTCAAGGCTGTGTTATAAGTCGATTAAAATGCCTTTGTTGGAATCATTTCCTCTTCTTGATCCGAATTTCACCTGCGATATTCCTAGCCTGTTTAGGTGAGAAATCAGCGGACTTGAGACGGAAACAGCTTGCCGTTCCAGCGCCAAGAGCCAGACGGAAAGCCTCTGCCGGCATCCTTCCCCTGAGCAATTCTGAAAATAAAACCGCTGAAACAGTGTCCCCTGCTCCTATCGGATTTAAAATTCTTCCGCAATCAGGCAGCTTGTATTCATAAAGCCCGTTTTCATCAAAAAGAAAGGCGTTGGACGGACCTGCAGTGACAGCCGCAATTTCCACATTATATCTGCGGAAAAAGGATTTCGCGCCTTGGAAAATATTTTTCTTGCCTGAGAGGATGCTGAATTCGGACTTATTGACCTTTAGCACATGGATTCCGGCATCAAGTGTCTTTCCAACACCTGTGACCCCGTCAAGCATTACAGGTTTTCCGGACTTGCGGGCAGTAGCTGCGATATCCGCATAGAAGTCAGCTCCCACACCAGCCGGATATGTACCGCACAGAGCTATTCCAGAGTGGGAAGTGAGCCTGTCAAGAATTTTATTCTTCAAAGTTTTAACCAGATGCGACGGAATTTCAGCTGAAGGCTCGATCAGCTCGGTCATTTGTCCACTTTTACCGCAAAGGCAGGTGGTACAAGTACGGGTCTGGGAACTTGCATTGACTGTAAGATGCCTTAATCTCTCCTTAGCAAGGCCGTCCTTTATATTCTTGCCTGTCTGACCGCCAAGGAATTGGCATACAAGGACTTCCGCACCCCAGATACCGGCAGCTCTAGCGAAATTAATCCCTTTTCCGGCAGGAAAAAGACTTATTTTAGCGGCTCTGTTGACTTCTCCGGGGATGAATTCAGGGAAAAGCAGAGTTTTCTGCCAAGCTGGATTAAGGCCGACGGCCATGATTTTAGGATTGAAGTGGACTTTATTTTCCTGCATCAACCCATTCGCCCTCATGCCATATCAGACCATAGTCGGAACGCAGGTTCCGTATCTGGACCTTCAGATAGAATTCCTCGAACTGTTTCACAGCCCATAGCAGGGAAAAATATTCCGCCGCCTCATTGCTGCTGAACGCCCCCTTGCTGTCAACAGCATATATCTGGCTGTGCAGGGATATTTCCTTGAGAACAGCGAGGAAAAGGGAATAATGTTCAGGCATCTTCGCAACCTCTTTTTGGAAGGAGAAGAGGCGCATCTTGAGGAAATTATCGTCTTTACAGGCCTTCTTGAGCTTGTCATCAGCCTTCTTGAATTCCTCCATGAAGCTGTAAAGTCCTACAGGATCTATTTTTACAACATTTTCATCGGAATCGATCTTGACGCTCCACTTGCTGAATCCCCCTTTGTCATCCCCGGAAAAGCAGACTTTCATCTCTTTTTCCCTGAAATAAGGATTGACGAAGTTCTCATTGACCAAACCGGGCAGAGGAGAGGCGTTTACCTCATCAAGAAAAGCCTTGACCATATCCTTATGCTTTTTCTTGACAGCAGGATATTTTTCCAGATAGACAGGAGCTAGGCTTTTAACAGACTTCCAGAATCCTGCCAGGGTGGAAGGAGTGTGCTTCCTAGTTTTTTTTGTCCCTGCCATATACAGTTTTATATTCCGTTTTTTGTGTAATCCGCTAATATAATCCAGCATACTGGCATTTACACCCAGATAAACGCGTAAATACAAAAAAAAAGGCGGGATTTTTCCCGCCTTTTCATGGATTTATTGAATAATTCAGTCGGAAATGGTCTCGTCCTTCTCTGCTGGGTCTGGGATTACGCTTTCTATTAAATCCTCCCATATGAATGAAAACCGGCTTACAAGAGCATGGGCTATGCTTTGGATTGATTCACCCTTCTTGATGAGATAAATCCAGTTTACAATGATCTTGCGCTCCGCCATCTCCTTCGCTGTCAACTGGTTGAGCGGCTTGGAAGCTATCTTTTCCAGTTCAGCTCTCAGGGCATTCATTTTGCCGTAGAATTCATCACCAATCACATTATAATCTATTTCACGCTCAATTTCCTTGGTAAGAAGCTTGGCGATTTCCTTTGCAGTGTTCTCGTCCGTAAATGCATCGGCGGACTCATTTATCGACTTGGCATTGTTCCTGATTATCTTGAGGAACTGAGGGAAAAGCTCTGTCTTGATCTGCAAAATGAGGTGTTTTCCGTTCTCATTAATGAGATCCTTGACGATATCTTCCACCTTTGGAATCGCATCATGAACAGCCTCAACCGCCTTTTCGGCGAGAATCGGAGCGTTTTTCTTTGTCTGTTCAATAATCGCATTGTTCAATTCGGGCAGCGATTCCTTTATTTTGTTGGTGACGATCGCTGAAACTGAATCTGGCGTTGTCACTTCCTTGAGCTTGGTGAAAATAAACGTCGTATAACCAAATACGAACAGGACGATTATTCCATAAACTATCGCATAAAGCTTAGTTGTGGAAATGGCTTTTTCCTTCTTCTCCTGCATCACCTTCGAAAGGTGGTCGACTTTGGCGAGTATTTCAATATTGTTATTCATTTTGCACCTCCATGGACTGCAGCCGGCCTATTGCCTTTTTCAGGATTGATCTCATAAATACCAAGCTCAAGAACCGATTCGATAAGAGCAAGCTTGATATCGTTGATTTCCATTTTCTCCAATTGTTTCATATCGTCAAGCTGCGAGAACTTGTCAATGGTCTTTTCCATCTTCTCAAAATCATCAAACAGCATCTCTACCCTTTTCTCAAGAGTCATGGTGATGTGTTCGATAAATACACTCTCAGCCTCTTTAAGCACTTTTTCTATCTTTTCCGTGGAGACCTTGGGATATGTGGTATGAATTTCCTTTTCAATCTCAACAATTGATTCCGCCAGGGCCTTCTCAAGTTCGTCCTTCATGTATCCCTCAAGATATAACTGGATGTTGCTGAAGACTTTCTTACCCTTGGCCTGGAAGTTTGGAAGATCCTTTTTGAAGCGCTCAATCATCTGGTTTGAAATCTCCGGAAACACCTGCTTCATCAGGCTGTCCTGGAATCTTCTTATTTCAGGATCTCCCATGAGCCCCTGCATGTCCTCTCCTAGCTTCTTACTGAACTGGTCAAGGCTTGCGGGCTGCATCAGGCTTCTTGAGAAATTCCACATGTTCCATGCGAAGAGCATAATAGCAAGAAGTACCAGTACAAGCCCGACCCTGGTTATCAGAGCCTGCTGTTTTCTTGCCTTCTCTATTTCCAGAAGATCAGATTCCAACCTCGTTACATTGGCCAGAAGCTCTTCCCCTCCATTTTGTTTCTTAGCAGAATCAGCCATGATTCCACCTCCTCTTCCTAATAAATTTTATTTTCAACTTTCAGAGACAGGCTTGGAATCTACCCTCCCTTATATGCAATGTCAAAAATATTATCCACCAAAAAATACAATTTTACATTAAAAAACCTATCTCTTCTGTTAAAATCCTCCAATTCTGTTAAATTTACCGTCCTTTTAGAAGATTCGCCTTAAAATCCATACATTAGGAGAAATAAAAACTTATGTCTGAAGAAACTAGAAAATATCAAACGGAAGTCCAGGAACTTTTGAACTTGGTCATTCATTCCTTGTATTCCAACAAGGATATCTTCCTGCGCGAACTTATCGCCAATGCAGCCGATGCAATTGACAAGGTGAGATTTGAATCGCTTACAAATCCGGCTCTCAAGGCGGAATGGCAGATAAAGATTGAGCCTGACAAGCCCCGTGGCATAATCAAGATAAGCGACAACGGCATCGGGATGACAAGGAACGAACTCATAGAGAACATCGGCACAATTGCAAAATCCGGCACTCGTGAATATCTGGCTTCGCTTAAAAAGAACGATTCAAAGGACATTCCCGAACTGATCGGTCAGTTCGGCGTCGGATTCTATTCGGCGTTCATGGTCGCCGATAAAATTGAATTGCTTACAAAAAGGGCCGGCTCCGAAGAAAAAGCCACGCTCTGGACTTCAAAAGGCGAATCTTCATATACTGTCGATGACGCCGATACCACCGAACATGGCACCTCCATCACCATTCATCTAAAACCCGACTGTAAGATCTACCTCGAGGACTGGAAAATACAGGAAATCGTTAAAAAATATTCCGATTTCATAGAACATCCCATAAAACTGATTTCCGTCAAGAAGAAAAAAGATGAGTCTTCCGCTCCCGAAGACGAGGTCATCAACTCACAGAAAGCCATCTGGCTGAGACCGGCAAACGAAATAACTGAGGAAGAATATAAACAGTTCTACGGACACCTTTCCCATTTCGAAACAGATCCCCTTCTCCACATTCATTATTCCGCAGAAGGTACGTCAGAATTCAGGGCCCTCCTCTATATTCCCACAAAAGCTCCTTTTGATCTCCTTATGCCTGAACATCACAAGGTCGGAGTCCACCTCTACATCAAAAGAGTTTTCATAACCGACAACTGTCCCGGCCTGCTTCCGGATTATCTCCGGTTCGTCAAGGGGGTCGTCGATTCCAGCGATCTCCCTCTAAATATTTCAAGGGAGATGCTGCAGGACAATCCCGGAATCCACAAGATCAACAAGAACCTTGTCCGCAAAATCATCTCCGAACTCAAAAACCTCCTCGAAAAGGACAGGGAGAAGTACAATTCCTTCTTCAATGATTTCGGACGCTTCATCAAGGAAGGAGTGCATTCGGACTTCCAGAACAAGGACAAACTTACCGAACTCCTTCTCTTCGAAAGCATTGACAATCCTACCGGAAAACTGGTGTCACTGAAGGAATATGCCGGAAAAATGCCTGCGGACCAGAAGGAGATCTATTATGTTTCAGGCGAATCGCGGGCGGCACTGGAGAAATCTCCTCACCTTGAATTCCTCAGATCAAAGAAATTCGATATACTTCTCATGACAGATCCCATCGACGAATGGATCCTCCAGTCAATACCGGACTATGCCGGTGTAAAGCTAAAATCTGTTGGAAAAGGCGATTTCGAACTCGATGAAAAAACGAAGTCCGAGAAGGAAGACAAGACGAAAAAGGCTGGAGAGGAGCACAAGCATCGCCTTGAGTTCCTAAAAAAACAGTTGGAATCCGAGATAAAGGATGTACGCTTTTCATCCCGCCTGACCGAAAGCCCATGCTGTCTTGTCAGCGGTGAACATGATCCCAGCATCCAGATGGAGAAGATCTTCAAGGCGATGAACCGTGAAATGCCGAAGATGAAAAGGATACTTGAACTCAATCCCGACCACCCCCTGGTGGAATCACTGCAGGGCCTTTATAATAAGAATGCTGCTGATCCGAAACTTGCGGAATATGCAGAACTTCTCTATGATCAGGCTCTTCTGACTGAAGGGGTTTCTCTAGCCGATCCAGTCAAATTTTCCAGACGTATTGCCATGCTAATGGTTGACGGCATCAAGGGCAGCCTAAAGGATGAAAATTCCAAATAAAGACTGTTCAGGCTTGTATTTTCCATATATTAAGTTATAAAAATGCTCGTCGGGCATTTTTATCCGGAGAGGTGGCTGAGTGGTTGAAGGCAGCGGTCTTGAAAACCGCCATACCGCTTGCGGTATCGTGGGTTCGAATCCCACCCTCTCCGCCAATACTTTGTATTGGCTTTGTTATCAACGACTTGCGCGCATATTAATTCCTTTCATTGGCATATTTGTGTCTTGATTTTATATTCAAACGCACACAAACGGGAAAGGAAATTCCATGAAAAACAAGTATCTTGTCCAGCGCGGCGACGCATGGCATTTTGACTGCAAGCTTCCCAAAAGACTCGGCGGCACACGTGTCAGATGCAGTCTTCTTACAAGGGATGTCATCCAGGCGCGGTATATCAGAGACACGTTCCTAAATCCAATAATCGCACAGGCCGGAGCAATTACTGCGCTGGAGATGATTGCGGGAGAAATAAAGGAAATCAAGGAGGGTGCCGCAGTAAAAGTGCAGAATCTTAAAAGAAATATTTTGAAGCCCGACCAGGGATTTACCATCCAGGAATGTTTTGATAAATACCTCCAGTATCTGACGAAGACCAATCTGCGCAAGGCATCGTACAAGAACTACCGCTCGGGAATAAGGTCGGTGATTTCAGCGCTGGGCAACAAGGAGATTGACTCGCTGACAAAGAATGATGCGACAAAGACGAGGGACGCGCTCCTCGGCACGATAAGCACAAAGCGCGTCTCCTTTAATTTCCAGACTTTCAGGGCGTTCCTGAAATGGTGTGCAACTGAAGGGCTGTCCTATTCTAATATCACTGACAGTTTCAACATCCCCCTGCCCGTCCCAAGGACGGAGCATACTTCCACGATACCGAAGGAGAAGGCGGATGATTGCATGAACTGCCATCCCAAATGGAAGCTTGTCCCGAAAATAGCCAGATATACAGGCATGAGGTTGAATGAAATTCTAAGGCTGAGGAAAAAGGATATCGTAGACTCCCATGGCGTCAAATGCATCCTGATCGATGAAAAGAGCAAAACATACGAATCAAGGCTCGTTCCAATCGCCAACAAGCTTCTTCCCCATGTCAAGGAGTTATGGCAGATTGCGAATACAGGGAAGAAGTTCGACAAGTACAACAAGCTCATCAAGAAAATAAAAGGCTGCGAAAAGTGCAAGTTCCATTCATGGCGTGTCTACGCAAACACACAGATGATGGAACAGGGAATCGACAGGGCCGTCAGGATGAAGATCCTCGGGCACAAGGACGGGGATGACATCCATACCGGATATACTTTTGTGGAACTGACGCAGATGAAAAAGGCGGTTGATACTATTTTCTGAAACTGTCAGTACGGCGTGAGTCTTACGCTTGGGGAATAGTTCATCCAGATTTTCCTCGGATCCTGAATATCCGGGGCAATCCCTCTTTTTCCAGTATCCTCCTGCAGTCCGAGTGGCATCTGCCGGCCATCTCCCGGAGAGAAGATGCGCTTAAGCCCTTCGATTCCGTTTTTCCTATTGTAGTTCTGCATGAGCCCGAGGAGCTCCGCCGCCGTGAAGTATCCGATTTCATGTCCGCTTGCCTCCTTGAATTCCCTGTCAGTTATATTATACGCCCTCTTAAAGTCTTCAACAAGCTTCATGTCAGGTTTTATCCTGTGCGTGTACCGCATCGAAAGCGTCGTGACCGCCGTAACAGATCCGCCCTGTGATTTTATGTGTTCGATGAGGGACATGAAGGTTCTGCCGAAAGTGTATACATCGTCGGTTATGACATACTGCGCGTCACGTTCCCTTATCGGTCCGTCATAGACGATTGGGTTACTGAGCCTGTCGATGTGGTTTTTTCCGGTGTTTGGTTTACCGATCTTCACAATGTTTCTCAGGACATCGACATTGGCGTTTGCGTTCTTCTCCAGGTCAAACGCGAGGATTTCGGCATATGCCACCGGAATCGTGTTGAGGCGCATGTTCCTTTCGGCATTGATCACCGGCACGAAATAAATCTTCCTGTCCAGGTCAAGATGCCGGAGCATGAATCCAAGACGCCTGAAGCTCCTCTGGTTGAACACCAGCGATTTCACCAGATCCAGTCCAGCGTCGGGATTGCCGTTGTATTTCGCCTCCTGGTATCCGGGCACCCTTTTCATGTAGGCGATCGACGTATGCGAATAGCAGATGCTTAAGGAATATGGCAGATCGGAAACCTTGACTGTCCTCTGTGGTATCATTGACGCCTCACGGAGTTATTCCAAATGAACGTTGCTGATTGAAACCCCATGGCTGCCCGACTGGAACCGGCAGGATGGCCGGAATGTCCTTCCTGTTGCCCTGGCTGATGATTTCATCGAGCTTCAAGGTCTCGATTCCGGATTTTACCGCATCATGGATTTTAGTGAACCTCTCCTTGAGGTCGTCTGCGGAATTCCCCCAGTTTCTTATGTATAGCTCGGATCTGTTCTCGATTCCGAACATGCTCGAAAGGACATATGAGAACGCTTCGGCTTCGCCTTCCCTGGATCCCCTCTCATTATGAATTTTCACGTAGTCGGTCTTGTTGTTCCTCAGTTCGTCGCCGTGCATGATGTGATGTCCGAGCTCGTGGAACAAGGTCGATATCTTCACCGGAACCGTCATGCCCGGCCTGTTGTCAATGATGATCTTCCTGTCGCTGATCACATAGCATCCCTTGGCCGTTCCAGAAAGGGGCTCCTCGGACACCGCGATGCTGTAATTTTTCTTGACAGCCTCTTCAAGCGAGACGAGAAGGTTTTCGCCGACGGGCGCGTACCTGTTCCTGTATTCGATGGAGCCATACGCCCCGATTTCCCTGGCGTTGGTCTGTCCGACATCGAACACCGCTCCGGACTTGAAGGCAAGCCCTTTGATTTCCTTTCCTGTTTTGGGATCAACGCGCGGCATTCTTTTTCCTTCCGCATCAAGCTTGAAGCTGCCATCTTCATTCTTCCGGTAGACTTTATATTCAACTGGAACAAGGATCGGATATCCCTTCTCCCCCTTCAGGACATGGACGTTTTCCCCCTTGTCGTTCCTGAGCTTCGACCAGAACTGGAAGCTCTCGACCAACTCGGGGCTTGTCCCGCGCCTCATGGCCTCGAAGGAGATTAGAATCTGATTTCCGAGGGAATATCTGTATGTCTTGCCCATAAGGGCGAGATGTCTCCTGATTTCCGCCTCGGTCTCCGGTGCATCCAGTCTGCCAGAGAGGTTTTCAAATTTATCATTGATCGAATCAATCAGGGACTGCCGCTTTGACTTGGCTTCCGATTCCTTTTCAGCAAATCCCTCCGCGTCCTCCTTTATGGCGAAGGAGCTTTTCATCGCATAGTCGATTCCCGACTCCCTGAAGCTCCTGTATCCGTCGTACCTTCCGATGATGATATGGTCGAGGACGCGGATCTCGAAAAGGCTGAGGGAGTCGGCCACCTGCTGCGTCAGCCTGATGTCATCTCCCGAAGGATCGCAGGTTCCCGACGGATGGTTATGGGAGAGGATGACGCCGACGGCGTTCAGCTCCAGCGCCCTTCTTGCAATGTTGCGGGGATATACGATGGCGTGGTCGGAAGTCCCCTCGGAAGCGGTTTCCATGGATATTATCTGGTTCTTCGCGTCGAGATAGACGGTCTTGAACTGCTCGAATAGCGAGTCCTGGAAGGCAGTCCTTAGATATTCGGCGACCTTCTCCGGACTGTCCATCTTCTCGGGATTGTTCCTCAACGTCTCAAGCAGATAGGACGCATTCAATCCCTTCACGGCCCTTATTCCCCTCATCTCGTCCTCGTCGAATATGCCCCGTGCCTTTTCAGTATTGTCGAATATATCAGAAAGGGAAACTCCTCTTTCGGAGATCAGCTTCAGCTTTGATTTTGCATCCCTGCAGTTGACAAGCTCAAGCAGGAGTTCGATCCTGTCGGCTCCGGCAAGGCTGTCATATCCGTATGAGCTGAGCTTATCCCTGATTTTCATTCCGGGTCATGGTCCTTCATTTTTTATCTCTGAAACCGCCTTTTTAAGGAACTCAAGTTTTTTATCAAGCTCCTTTTTCACAGCAGGAGATATTTTCAATGCCAGGATGACCGGCAGGGCATTTCCGACCACGTCGACATGGGACGAGAGTTCGAGGCATGCCGCATCGTTCCTTGAAATCTCCTTTTCAATAAGGCAGATCCTTGAGGAGCCCGGCGAACTCCTGAACCCGATTATACCCTTCCACCTGCCGTGCTTCCTGATGTAGAAATGCTCGTAGCAGAGCTTCACCGGTTCCCTTGATCCGGTCTTCGGACAGGTCAGTCCGGAGTTGTAGATATGGACGAAATCGTCGTCGAGGAACTCCAGCTGGTTCATCACGGTCCCCAGTTCGTCCTCCACATGCCAGCCGTGGATGAGCTCTCCCTCGTGCAGGATGCTCTCTTCGAAAGGCTGTCCGTACATCCTCCTCAGCGCGGAAACTTTCGATGACATTGTCATTTACCCACTCCGGTTTCCAGTCTCAACCAGACCGTCGATTTCATTCCTTCCCCTGTCACTGGCGGCCTTTGATTCCGTCTTCTGGAAAATTATTTTTGACGGATCGTTCCTCTCGATGAAGTCTTTTATCTCCGTCTTTTCCTTAGTACGTCCGATGGAGAAGAAAACGGCGGCGCAGGCCATGACAGCCAGCGCCGCCGCAACTATAAACAGGACAAGATTGAACAAGTTTTCTTTTTTCATGTTTATGGCTTTATCCCCAGTGATATGCCCGTGGCATGGATGACCTTGTTGGTCTGGATCGAGCGGAACGGCTCGGTGATCTTGGAGAACCTCTCCCTTATGTTCGCCATGATCTCCGGATACTGCGCCTCTATCCTGAGGGCGATCCGCTTCATCATGGAGCTGTTGAGCCTCAAAGAGGATTTCATCCTCCTGAGTGCGACGATGCTTTCAAGCTGGTCCCGTGAAAGGCCTTCGAGCCATTCGGCATGCTTTGGGTTGCTCTTCCGGTATTCGCCTATGTCCTCCTTTTTTATAGGTCCGACCGGACTGTTGTTTATCCTGATTCCCTTGGCCTGGGCGGTTTCTGCTATCTGCTCGCGCACCTTCCTTTTCTTCTCGTCCTCGGAGAGGGACGCGTAGCATTTTTCAAGCTGTGTCTTGAGATCCGAGAACTCGGGGCTCTCAAGAAGATGATCGAACGTCCTCGCAAAGTTGCTCCTGCGCCTGGACTCGCGTATGTCGTTGCGGGTGATCTCGTTTTTCAGCGCGTCATTGGTCTTGCCGGCAATGTCCATGTCGTCGACAGGATTCTCCTTCCTCCACTGCGCGGCATGGTCGTAGCTGAGGTGGCTGATCCCCACCTTCGTGTAATGCTCGATCACACGTGGTTTCTTCTCGGTCTTCTGCTGGTTCTCCTTTTCCGGAACTTCCACCGGCTCGCTTTTCTTCTTCTGTGTCATAGTAATCCTTTCCGGGACAAGCCCATTGTTTGGTTAAATCTTCTCCTCCTCCACGGGATTTTTCTTTTTTTTCGCGGTCTCCCTGACCATCGCGGCAAAATCTCCGACAATCTCGCTCCTGTCGTCCTTCGACAGGGACAGGGCCATCAGGAACTCGACTCCGGGGCTGAACCCGTAGGCCTCTTTGATCTCCCTGTCCGCCTCC
>Ga0209417_1002699_pt1 | contig 26168 bp, 26 predicted proteins | sample RifGroF2_FD_184002 | JGI IMG/M metagenome (GOLD analysis project Ga0209417, IMG submission 184002) | Groundwater microbial communities from Rifle, Colorado, USA - Groundwater F2 (SPAdes) (version 2) | ecosystem: Environmental > Aquatic > Deep subsurface > Groundwater | place: Rifle, Colorado... | reverse complement strand
CACTAGGGCTTAATCGCATTCGTTCGATGTTTTTGATTTTAAACACCAATGGTGCTTCGTTGGTAACTCCTATGAATTCGGATTCTGCATTTATGGTATTTCCTCCGGTTGACCACTTTTGTCCTTGTTGGGCAAATACCGATGTTTGATTTAACAATGTAATTATGCTTACCATTACGATAGTTAAAACAAGTTTTACATGGGGGGGGGTAGAAAATCGTTTCATATTTTTGTGGTGTTAGTTTTTTTTTACAAAGTCATTCTACGGAATAAAATTACAAAATGTTGCAATGAAAAACATATTTTGTGGCAATTGTTATTTAGACTAAATTAACGGTTGAGAAAAGCAAAGTTTTTTGAAAAAGCTTTGCTTGTTTGATGATTTGTGGCTCGGTCAAGAATGTCCGAGTTACGTTACAAATATGTTGAGGTTGTCATTTCGAGCAAATGCGAAAAAATCTTAATGTGTTATATTTTAATCATTTAGATTCTTCACTGCGTTCATAATGACAAAAAAAATTTGACTTTTTATACAGCCTTTTTTCCAATATGTGGTACCCTTTTTGAAAGTTTTAGAATTTTTGGAAAGGGGAAAAAACAAATTACCAACAATATACAGTTCTAACATGCGATAAATGGAATTTAGCAAAATTTCCAAACATTTCTATTTATCCGCAAACTTTACAGCCTTGAAATGCCGATTTTGTTTTTCTTGAAGATTTTGTTAAATTTGATTTATTTCGATGATTGTTGGTGACAACAAAAACGCAAAATTTGTTTGTTCTCAACCCTTAGTTCGCATTTATAAAAAAAACGTTATGGATTTCTTCTTTTCATCTATACTTTGGGCATTGGTTAATCTATTTTTAAATACCGATGTTGATGTTAAAAGCATGCAAAACAGTCAGCATAAAAATCAAAAAAACATTACCATTGTAAACGATTACGATTTGTTGTATCATCGTATTTATTGGGAAATTGACCCGAATGTTCGCTACATAAAAGGACGTGTTTTTTCTACCATGAAATATCCAAGCAACGATGTATCAAGCATTTCGTTCAACTTATCCGACTCATTAGTTGTTGATAGTGTTTTGTATCACAACGAAAACATTGATTTTATTCACTTCGCGAATCTATTAAGTTTTTCAGTTACTGCCAATGTAGATGAAATTGACTCAGTCGAAATTTTTTATCAAGGAATTCCATCAAATGAAGATGGCGGATTTACTTTCTTTCAAGGACAAACCGATTCGTTCAATCCTATTATTACAACCTTATCAGAGCCCTATGGTGCAATGCTTTGGTGGCCAAACAAACAAACCTTGTTTGATAAAATTGATTCAATTGATATCTTTATTAATACTCCCAGCGAATACAAGGCAGCAAGTATTGGAATATTAAAATCAGAAACGATTTCAGCACTTACAAAAACAGCACATTGGCAACATCGATATCCCATTACACCTTATCTGGTTGCGTTAGCAGTCTCGAATTATGTAACATATTCCGATTATGTAATTTTTCCCAATGGAGATTCTCTCGAAATTCTAAATTATGTTTATCCTGAAAATTATAACAACGCTGTCCAAAAGACGCCTAAAATAATTCCCGTTATTTCGTTGTTCAACGATACATTTATGACCTATCCATTCAAAAACGAAAAATATGGACACGTTCAATGGGAATTGGGCGGGGGAATGGAGCACCAAACTATGACTTTTTTAAATTCTTTTGACGAACAATTGATGTTTCATGAATTGGCTCATTCGTGGTTTGGAAATTACATCACGTGTGGTAGTTGGCAAGACATTTGGCTCAACGAAGGTTTTGCTACCTATTTTACTATATTTGGGTTCAATGAATATTATTATAAATTAGCATTAAGTAATATGAAATCGCATGTAACCAACGATTCCAGCGGGTCGGTTTATGTATATGATACAACAGATGTTGCAAGAATTTTCGACCATCGTTTATCGTATAATAAAGGAGCAATGGTTCTTCATGGACTAAGGTGGTACTTGGGCGATTCATTATTTTTTGCTTCAATAAAGTCGTATTTGAGCGATGAATATTTAGCTTACGGATTTGCAAGATCCAACGATTTAATACATCATTTTGAAAACACTTCAAATGTCGATTTGCACGAATTCTTTAATGATTGGATTTATGGTGAAGGATATCCTACTTACGACATAGAATATTTTCAAAACAATTCAAATCAAGTTCATTTTATAGTAAAACAATCTCAATCGCACTCATCTATTGACTTTTTTGAAATGTATCTGCCAATAAAATTTTATGGAGAGGGTCATGACTCACTAGTTCGAGTTTACAACTCTTTTTCAGGACAAGAATTTGTAGTTGATTTAGATTTTATAATCGATAGCGTTAAACTTGACCCAGACAATTGGATATTAACTCGTAACGAACATATTGCTCAAACCTTATTCGAATTCGAAACTCAAGTCATCGAAATTTATCCAAACCCAACAAGAGAAATGATATATTTAACATTTCCCGAAAAATTAAAATTAACTTCGGTTAGTGTTTACTCCACAGATGGAAAAAAAGTACTCGAAAATTTGTCGATAAATACCAAAACAGTTGATATAAAAAACCTTAATCGGGGAATTTATTTTGTAAAACTCAATTTTTCAAATCAAACACAAACCCTTAAGATATTGAAATATTAAGCATTTTATTTTACTTAAGAAATAATTAACAACACTTTTCTTTATACTGCACTTTCAGGCTACGATACAATCTTGAAAGACAGAATGATTTATAACATATATTTATTTGACCAAATGAATATTCATGATTATGATACATTAATATCTTTTTAATACTTTTGGCGGATAACAAAACCAAAAAGTATTATGAAACAAATCTTTACATTAGTTTTAGTTTTTACGATTGTGCTTGGATTCGCACAAAAATCGAAAGATGAATTAGAAAGCAAAAAAGCTACTATTTCGTCAAGTTACAAAACTCTTAAAAGCATAAATGCAAGCACATTGCTTTATGAAGATTTTGAAAATACAACTTTCCCTCCTGCAGGATGGTCAAAAATCGATGGAGCATCTTCGGCTAATCATTGGCAACAAGCATTCGATGCTGATTATTCAACCAGCGGAATGGCTAGAGTTTTGTATCAAGCTGTAAATCAAGACGAATGGCTAATTACACCAACCATTTCGATTCCAACAAACATGACAATTTTGTTTTTCGATTGGTCAATGTTTTTTGACTGGATGGTTGACCCAGACGATAACGGCGACTTAAATGTAAAAGTTTCGACCGACGGTGGAACAAATTGGACCTTGCTTTGGGTTGAAGATAATCAAACCATGGTTCAAAATTCGGGAGTTGTATTTCCTTGGGAAACATATACATGGTACACCTCGAAAATTGACCTTTCTGCTTATTCCGGACAAGATGTAAAAATTGCGTTCCAATATGTTGCAAACGATGCCGCTAGAGTTATGATTGACAACATAACGATAAATGAATTAGACCCTTACGATGCAGGTGTTCTTTCAACCGATTTACCATTTTTTACAACTCTCGGATCATCGTTGACGCTTGCAGGTGACTTAAGAAATTACGGTTCTGCAGAAATCAATACCTTAGATTTGAATTGGACAGTTAACGGAGGCTCGGTTAATACTCAAAATTTAGTGGGTTTAACAATCGACAATTTATCGAATTATACATATTCGCATTCAATAACATGGACTCCTTCAGAAACGGGTACATACACATTTAAAATTTGGACTGAAAATATTAATTCAAACGCAGATGCAAATAATACAAACGACACAATTACACACGTTATTTATGTTGCCGACCAATTAGCTCAACGTTTTGGAATATTCGAGTCGTTTACAAGTACCACATGTAGCCCTTGTGCATCGGTTAATCCTGACCTTGACGCATTATTGGCTTCAAATACCGATAAAATTGTTGCCATAAAATATCATCAGAACTTTCCATCGGTAGGAGATCCAATGTACATTTTCAATACCAACGCCAATGATTATAGATTTGATTATTACTCCGGTGGATTTGTTCCATATGGAGTGTTAGGAACTGATTTTGCTGACAATTCAGGATATGTTGACCAAGCAATGATTGATGGCGAATACGCCAAACCATCGCCATTTACCATTAATGGAACTTATGAAATAATCGGCGAAACCATAAATATTAACGGCGAAATTACATCGTTGGTCGAATATGCTTCGTCGAATTTAGTTTATCACGTTGTAGTAATCGAAGATTATGTTCATTATGCTACTGCACCAACTCCTTCCGCAGATAATGGCGAAAGAGATTTTTACCAAGTTATGAGAAAAATGTTACCAGATTATAACGGAAACGCAATGCTACCTCAAACGGTTAATCAAGTAACGACATTTTCTGAATCATATACCTTTCAATCGAATTCGGCAACGTATTGGAACGGTAGTGCTTACTCAACAGTAACTATAAATGAGCCTAATCTTACAGACATGGCACAAATGAAAGCCGTAGTTTTTGTTCAAGACAATAACACAAAAGAGATTCATCAAGCTGGATTATTAGATTATTACACTGGAAAAGAAAGTATCAACAGTGATATTTCTGTAAATGTTTATCCAAATCCATCGACTGGAATAATTACTATTTCAAATGCTGAAAATACAAAAATTACAGTTTATAATATTTTAGGCGAACAAATTTTGTCTGCCAATAGTTTGTATAATACTAAATCGCTTAATCTTTCAACATTTGAAAATGGAACATACATTATTCAAATCGAAAAAGGAAATAAGTTAAGTACTAAAAAAATTGTATTAACAAAGTAATTTAACTCGAATATTACGAAAGTCTGTAATTTGGAGCTAAATTTGAGCCGAGTTACAGACTTTTTTTTTGAACAACAAAAAGCAAAAAACATGAAAAAGCACTTTTTATTATCCTCATTAATATTAATGGTTCTAATAGCCTTTGGACAAGATAAAAAAATTCCATCGGTCGAAATAAAAGACATGAATGGAAATCCTTTCTCAACCTCAACTATCGCTAATGAGGGCAAACCAATTGTGATTAGTTTTTGGGCTACATGGTGCAAGCCATGCATTAAAGAACTTTCAACCATTAACGACCTCTATGATGAATGGAAAGAAGAAACTGGTGTTGTTTTGTACGCCATTTCAATCGACGATTCACGAAGTATGAGTAGAGTTGCCCCTTTTGCAAACGGAAAAGCATGGGAGTACGAAATACTTCTTGACCCCAATGGAGATTTTAAACGAGAAATGAGCGTAACAAATGTTCCACATACATTTTTAATCGATGGGCAGGGAAATATTGTATGGCAACATGCTGGATATGCCGACGGTGATGAAAACGAGCTACACGAACAAATTAAAAAGTTACTCGAATAAAAACCTATACACGTTTAACTATGCGTAATTTATACAATTTTTCCTATTTACTATTTGCATTTATTCTGCTAACCACAACAGGAATAGTCGCTCAGGAGTCAACCGAAGGTATAATTACTGGAAACTTTCAAACCGACATGCAGTATTATCGCGAAGATAGCACCATTGGGGCTCCGCGTGTTCCCGAATATTTATTGATGAATAGCTATGCTAATTTTATTTATACAAAAGGAAAATTCTCAGCAGGAGCAAGATTCGAGAGTTATTTAAATACCTTGCAAGGATTTGATTCAAGAAATAATGGCACAGGAATTCCGTATAAATGGGCTCGATACACAAACGACGATTTAGATTTTACGGTTGGAAATTTCTACGAACAATTTGGTTCGGGCTTGATTTTTAGATCATACGAAGAAAAAACATTAGGATATGATAATGCGATGGACGGAGTTCGAGTTAAATACAAACCCATCGAAGGAATATATTTAACCGGAATAATTGGGAAACAACGTGCTTTTTTTCAAGAAGATTCAAAAGGTTTTTCGTATTTAAAAAATGGACAGGGACTTGTTCGTGGGTTTGATGCAGAGTTTTATTTAAACGAAGTCATTTCATGTTTAGTCGAAAAAAAGACAAAAATATCATTAGCAGGAAGCGTTGTAAGTAAATACCAACAAGACAAAGATCCTATTTATAACTTACCTGAGAATGTTTCTGCCTTTTCGTCTCGATTAAATATTAATCATGGAAAAATTAGTTTTTCAAGCGAATATGTGTACAAAATAAACGATCCTTCCTTAGACAATAACTATATTTACAAAAATGGTCAAGCGTTATTACTAAACGCATCTTATTCTCAAAAAGGGCTGGGAGTTTATTTAACTGCAAAACGGGTTGACAATATGAGCTTTCGTTCCGACAGAGATGCGAATCTTTCAAATTTGAATATAAATTACATTCCCCTTATTGCTAAAACACACACTTACAGTCTTGCGGCAATGTACCCATATGCTTCACAACCCAATGGCGAAATGGGATTTCAAGGCGAAGTTATGTATAAAATTAAGAAAGAGTCAAAACTTGGAGGAAAATATGGGACAAACATCAGCCTGAATTTTTCGACGGTTTTTGACACCGATAAATCAGAATTAAATGATTCAACAGCCATCGGACAAACTGGAACTCTCGGTTATAATAGTAATTTTTTCAGTGTCGGCAACGATGCTTTCTATCAAGATTTTAATGTCGAAATAAATAAAAAAGTCAGCAAAAAACTTTCGTTCATTTTGAGTTATGTTAATATTTTTTACAATTATAACATAATAAGAGGAATGACTGGACACGAGAATATTTTTTCAACTATTTTTATTGCCGAAACAAATTATAAGATTAACGCAAACAATTCGATTCGAACCGAAATCCAAACATTATTTACCGAACAAGAAAATGGCGAATGGATGATGGGAATGCTAGAATATTCGGTTGCTCCACATTGGTTTTTCTCAATCTTAGACCAATACAATTACGGTAATCCCGCAAATATGAAAATTCATTACTATTCTGGCTCAATAGGCTATGTAAAAAACACAACAAGAATTCAGATTAGCTATGGAAAACAACGCGAAGGTATTTTATGTGTTGGTGGTGTATGCAGAAGCGTTCCTGCTTCTAACGGATTAACAGTTTCAATTTCAAGCAGTTTTTAATCGAGTGAGAATATGACAACACGATATTCGCAGATTCAGGATAGTTCTCGTTTTAAATATTTTCTCGTGCTAAGTTCGAATAATATTTTAAATTAAAAACCATCTCTGTAATTTCTGGTTACTCTTTCATCTTTATACATATCTTCATTTTTTTGTGTAGCCATTTTTAAAAATAACAAACTCGTTGGAATCCTTTCCAATAAATTTTTTAGCTTAGATTAGAATGGACTCGAACGATGGTAGCAATAGTTAATGAGCGTGAAAAAACTAATTTTTCTTTTCTTGAATATTTTAAATTTTAGATTAGATTTGTGTTTAGGCTTGCTGGTAATTACACCAACAAGGGCGAAAACAATCCAAATTCATTAAAAAATGAATAGTAATAAGATTTTATCAATATTTTTTTTATTCAGTTGTCTTCAAATTCTTGCTCAAAATGTTGATTATGATGAACATGATGGAATATTTAAAAAAGATACAATAAAAACAGATTATTCTGTTATTGATTATTTTAGACAAGAACGAGATTCGGTTGTATACGTTAATGGGAGTGTGTTTTTAATGCCATCAGATTCTCTGAGTTTTAATGGAAAAAACGAGTATTCTATTAAAGTGTCAAATTCTAAAAATGGTAGTCTTGAAATTTATTTTAAAAACAGATTACTTTATCAGTATATGTTAATTAATAACAGAATTAATGGAACAGGATTTTGTTATTATCCGTTTAGTTCAGATGTTGCATTGCAAGGCTCGTTTAAAGAAGGGAAACTTCATGGGTTGGTTTTTGTTCAAGAAGGAAATGGAGAAATAATAGAGGTTATGCAATTTAAGAATGGCAAATATGTTAAACATATTTATCATTGGCTTTCATTTTCAAAGAAAAGTTTACGTCAAAGAAGTAAAGGAAGAAGTATTAACCCTTTAAGGGGAGATGAAACAATACATGTATAACACTCCTCCGCTGAATTGGGTTCTTTAGAAGCAATAATAAGCAGGTTTTTCCTGCGTAAATTGCTTTATAAAAGCAAAATATTAAACATGCTTTCTAAGGAACGTATTGTTAAACAATAAAACAGCCTGGTTTTTCTTCGTGGTCGAGAATCTTGGTAGAAGAATCGTAGTTTTTGAGTTTCCAAAAAATATATAAATCGGCTGAACCACCAACAAAAAATATAATTCCAAAAACAAGAAACCAGGCGTTTGCCGCATAAAAACTCCAAATTATTGGAAAAACTCCCAACAGAATCGTAGGAGCTAGGGCACTAAAGCGATATACGTTGGTAGTAATGGGGATTTTAACATGAACATATGGCGACATCATTTCTTTATTAATGCCCACTTTTAAGTTTTTTAACTTTACTTGTGTCGAAAAAATAAAAACAAGAAGATGTATTATTTCATGAAAAACAATTCCTATAAAAACAGCTAAAACAGTAAACCAACTCAGGAAAAAATTATATAAGTTTGATTTCAGCAATTCGCCTCCGTGTATAAAATAAAACGGCGAAATTAAACACAAAACGAGTACTAGAGTTGTATAAATGGAAAAGCTAGTGAGTTTATTAGTTGGAACAACGATTTCTTTCAAGCAAGTTTTTCTTATTTAGATTTTTCTAAACTTAAAACCTTAAACTCAATTCGTTCATTCATTTTTCTACCTTCTTCGGTTGAGTTAAAGCCAATAGGGTTTGTGTCGCCAAAACCATTAACAGTCAATCGAGTATCTTTTATTCCGTTATTAATAATATAATCAGCAACCGCTTGAGCTCGATCTTTCGAAAGTTTTAGGTTTTGAACCGGATTTCCTTGATTATCGGTATGCCCCGAAATCTCGATTTCAATTTTCTTATTCACTTTTAAGAACAAAACTAAACGAAGTAATTCGGGGAAAGATTCAGAGGTGATTTTTGCACTTCGTCCTTCGAAAAATATATTGTTCAATCTCACAACTTGGTCAACTTCAACAGGAGCCAAAAATAAATTTTGTTCTTCAATTTCGGTATATTTATCCAACTTAGTAACGTCGAGGTACTGAGTAACACTGTAATAACCTTCGGCCAAAGCCATGTATCCATATTTTTTTCCGTAAGGCAACACTATTTTATAATCGCCGGTTGACGGATTTGTTCTTGCAACACCAGCCTGAGTTCCTTCGGGCAAAACTTCGTAAATTACTCTTGCTTCAACGGCTTGCATGTTTCGTTCGTTTACTGCTTTACCTGAGATTAGCACAACAGGCTTTACCATTTGTCCATACGATATCGCAACAAAAAAAACAAATATCAGCGTAAGATTCAATTTCATTTTTAAAAATATTTAGTGATGTACTATTTCTTTAATTTTGCTTTTTTGATTTTTGTCCGATTCTACAATTTTCCTGTTTCCAAGCATTTCAACTATTGCTTTTTCAATTCCGTCTAAATCGTAACCACATTCCGTTTGAAGCTGCTCGACGGTTCCGTGCTCAACAAATTTATCAGAAATTCCCAATCGTTTGATTTTTGCGTGATACGAATTTTCGACCATAAACTCAATTACTGCACTTCCAAAACCACCTGAAATACAACCATCTTCAATTGTTATAACTTTGTCGAAAGAATCAAAAACTGTGTGTAAAATTGCTTCGTCAATTGGTTTTACAAATCTCATATCGAAATGACAAATGCTGTAACCTTTGTCTTTCAGTTTATGTACGACTTCAACAACCGTATTTCCAACATGTCCGATTGAAAGAATCGCAATTTCGTTCCCATCTGATATTTTTCGACCTTTTCCAATGCTTATTTCTTCGAACGGTTTTTGCCAATCAACAAAAACACCATTTCCTCTTGGATATCGAATAACAAAAGGTCCTTTGTTTTCGATTTGTGCTGTGAACATTAGATTTCGTAATTCGATTTCGTCCATGGGAGCAGAGACAATTATATTGGGAATAATTCTCATATACGCCATGTCATAAGCTCCATGATGCGTTGCTCCGTCTTCACCAACAAGCCCTCCTCTATCAAGACATAATACAACATTAAGATTTTGAATAGCAACATCGTGAATAACCTGATCATAAGCTCGCTGCATAAAGGTAGAGTATATGTTGCAAAACGGAATCATCCCTTGTTTTGCCATTCCTGCAGAAAATGTAACAGCATGCTGCTCGGCAATTCCAACATCGAATGCTCGCGTCGGCATTTTTTCCATCATAATATTTAACGAACAGCCGGAGGGCATAGCAGGAGTAACACCAACTATTTTTTCGTTTTTCTCGGCTAGTTCAACGAGTGTATTTCCGAAGACATCTTGATAACGTGGAGGTGATTTTTTAACTCCGTTTAATTTTATTCGTTGCCCAGTTTCTTTGTCAAATAAGCCAGGAGCATGCCACAACGTTTGATTTTTTTCAGCTTGCTCAAATCCTTTTCCTTTGGTTGTGAGTACATGTAAAAGTTTAGGTCCTGGAATGTCTTTTAAATCTTTTAAAATTTTAGCTAAGTTAACCACATCGTGTCCATCAACAGGTCCAAAATAGCGAAAGTTTAATGCTTCGAATAAATTACTTTGACGCAAAACAATTGATTTAATTCCATTATCAATTTTTTGAACAAAGGCTTGTGCATTTGGCCCAAGTTTATTTACTCTTCCCAAAAATCGCCAAACTTCGTCTTTTACTCGATTATAGGTTTGAGAAGTTGTAATGTCAACTAAATATTCTTTAAGAGCTCCTACATTTGGGTCAATAGCCATGTTGTTGTCGTTGAGAATAACCAACATATTGGGTTTAAGCATTCCGGCGTGATTCATAGCTTCAAAAGCCATACCACCTGTCATAGAGCCATCTCCAATTACGGCAACAACATTCCGATTTTTTTCATTTTTTAGTTTCGAAGCCATTGCCATTCCTAATGCGGCTGATATTGAAGTAGATGAATGACCGACACCGAATGAATCGTACTCGCTTTCGAATGGTTTGGGGAAACCACTCACGCCATTGTACTTACGATTTGTATGAAAATTTTCGCGTCTTCCGGTAAGAATTTTGTGACCGTATGCTTGATGACCTACGTCCCAAATAATTTGGTCGTAAGGAGTATTGAAAACATAGTGTAGTGCAACCGATAATTCTACAACACCTAAACTTGCTCCAAAGTGTCCAGGGTTGGTTGAAACGGCATCGATAATAAATTGTCGTAATTCATCACTTACCTGAAGCAAATCAAATTCTTCAAGTTTCTTTAAATCAGAGGGATAATAAATTTTGTTTAATATATTACTCTTTGCTTTAGCCATTTAGAACCATACAAATTGAGGTACAAAGATACTTTAATAAAATAAATAACGAAAATACTAACAATCAATTGTTTTTAAAATTAATTAAAAATGTAAATCTATTCGTGCAATTATTAATATATTTGGACGTTAAACTTTAAAAAACAGCAACATGAGCAAGTATTTCAATCTGATAATCGTAATTATAATTGTTGGTACAATTGTATCGTGTGTTCCGGCAAGAAAATTTCAGGAATTAAAAGAAAAAAATAATAGTTGTGAAGACGAACGAGCTGAGCTGAAGACAAAAAACAAAGAACTGTCGGAGTCGGCAACAGAACTTACATCGCAACTTAATGACCTTAAAAAACAAAATGGAGGATTAGTCAACGACACGACAGTCTTAGGCTTATCATTACGAAAAATGACTCGCCAATACGACAAAATAAATACCTTGAACGATGAGCTTTTGGACAAACAAGCTGAATTAATGAAAGGAAATGCAAATGAAACGAGAAAATTACTTGCTGAATTGCAAAAAACAAAAGAAGATTTACAAAAACAAGAAGACGAGTTACGCGAATTAGAAAGAACTTTGGAAGCGAAGAAGAAAAGTTTAGAAACATTTCAAAACGATTTAAACGAGATGAATTCGGTTCTCGCAGAACGTAATAAACGATTGGTTGAACTGGAAAGTGTTCTTAGTCGCAAAGATTCGATAGTAAATGCACTAAAAGAAAAAGTTTCAGCTGCATTGCGAGGATTTGAAGGCGATGGATTGACCATTGTTCAAAAAAATGGAAAAGTGTATGTATCGCTTGACGAAAAATTATTGTTCAAATCGGGCAAATGGGATGTTGACCCTAAAGGACAAGATGCATTGGGAAAATTAGCCGGAGTTCTCGAAAAAAATGCGGATATAAATGTGATGATTGAAGGTCATACTGACGATGTTCCTTACGGCGGAAATGGGAATATTGCCGACAATTGGGATTTAAGCGTTAAGCGAGCAACCGCAATTGTTAAAATAATATTGCAAAAATCTAAAATCGACCCAACTCGATTAATTGCAGCAGGAAGAAGCGAATTTATGCCGGTTGATGGTTCAAAAACTACCGAAGCACGTCAAAAAAATCGACGAATTGAAATTATATTAACTCCGAAACTTGATGAACTTTTTCAAATATTGGAAACTAACTAAGCAAAGGTGTTTATAAAGCTTATAGCATTAAAAGTTCGTAAAGTATTCTTTGCGAACTTTTTTGTTTAAATTTGAATAGTAAATTATTTCAATTTTGTACAATAATTGTCGTTATATGGTCTTTCGAAAAATTTGAAAAAGATTTATTAGAATTAGGTGGCACAAATTTGTAACTGTTAACACATTATTTAAAAATTCAGACAAATGAAAAACATATTTTTGATATCGCTTTCCATATTAACTCTACTGACATTCGAATTTGTTTATGGGCAAGCCACTCAACCAAAAGTAAAAATTGACAAAATAAGTTCTATTCCTACTCCAGAAGGTTACAATCGTGTTGTTGCAGCCCCAAACACTTTTGCTTCGTACTTACAAAACTTAGGCATTAAACAAGAAAACAATCAGGTTTATTTATTCGATGGAACGTTGAAAAGCAATCAAAATGCACAATTTTGTGTCATTAAAATGGATGTTGGGAAAAGAGATTTGCAACAATGTGCAGATGCTGTGATGCGGCTACGTGCTGAGTATTTATATCATGCCAAGAAATACAATGAAATACATTTTAACTTTTTAAGCGATGGCAAACCACGTTATTATAAAAATTATGTAGGAGACGACCTATCGTATGAAAAATTTAAAAAATATATGGATTATATTTTTTCGTATGCTAATACGGCTTCGTTGAAAAAAGAATTAAAGCCAGTAATAAATATTAACGAGATTCAAATTGGAGATGTTTTTATTCAACAAGGAAATCCATATGGTCATGCGGTTACCGTAGTTGACGTAGCCGAAAATACAAAAACTGGAGAAAAAATATTTATGATAGCACAAAGTTATATGCCAGCTCAAGAAATTCATATTTTGAAAAATCCAATGAACCCAAAGATATCTCCTTGGTATTCGATTCACTTTGGAAATGAATTGCATACTCCTGAGTGGACTTTTACTAAAAATGATTTGAGACGATTTTAAAAATTTTCTTCTTTAATTATATTGCCTTTTTCATCCCATTCAATCCATCGACCAATTTTTTCGGCTTCTCGATACGAACCTTCTGATTTTTTTTCGCCGTTTTCGTGCCAATACGTCCATTTTCCCGTTTCTTTACAATGATGATGTTCGCCTTTCTCCGATATTTTTCCGTTTTCGTACCAACGAGTACAAAGACCAAACATATAGTCATCTTGGTAGTAAACTTCCGATTTTAATTGTCCATTTTCGTACCATTCTTTCCAAACACCATGTAATTTTCCATTTTTCAAGGTCGAAGACATAAATATATTTCCATTTTCTAAATAAATTGTTTCAACCCCATTTGATATACCGTTCACATATTCGCATTCTGTTGAAATTTTCCCACTGCGAAAATACATTACCGCTTTTCCAGTGAATGGTTTTTCTGAAAGTTTATAAACCAGTGTATCGTTCTTTGATTCAAGTTCGTCGTACTGAATAACAACTTGAGCAAATGAAAACGAAGCAAGAAAAAAAAGTATTGATGTAATGATTATTTTCATGTTTTTTTAATTTATGTTAATTTTCAAAACCAAAAATATTGACTTTTTTTAAAAGGATTTGTTCAAAAATGTAAAATAGAATACAAATGATAAAAAAATGTTAGGACAGTGAGAAAACAAAAAAACAGACAATCGCTTACGGTTGTCTGTTTTTTTTGTTTCGCTTTTTTAGTACCCTTGTGCTGTTCCGCCAGTGATTACAGCAACACTTGAGCCTGAACCAATGCGATTAGCTCCGGCACGAATCATGGCTACTGCTTGGTTAAAATCTTTTATTCCGCCACTTGCTTTTACTCCTATTTTTGGACCTACAATCCGACGCATTAAGGCAATGTCTTCAACTGTTGCTCCGCCTCCCATAAAACCGGTACTTGTTTTTACAAAGTCAGCGTCGGCTTTTTTCGAGATTTCGCAAGCTAATACTTTTTCATCTTCGGTTAACAGCGATGTTTCGATAATAACTTTGAGTATAGTATTGCTTCTACAAGCTCTTTTTATGGCACGAATGTCTTCTTCAACCAATTTTAGATTACGCGATTTTAATGCACCTACGTTAATAACCATGTCCAACTCATTTGCTCCATTTGAAATTGCAGTACGAGCTTCAAAAGCTTTGCTTCGAGAATCCATTTCGCCTAATGGAAAACCGATTACTGAACAAACCAAAACTCCCGTTCCTCGTAGTTTTTTAGCAACATAAGGAACCCATCCTGAATTTACACATACAGATTTGAATTTATATTTAACGGCTTCGTCGCAAAGTTTATCAAATTGTGATTCTACAGCTTCAGGTTTTAATAAAGTGTGATCAATGTATCCGGCTAATTCTTCTGCCGACATTGATGATTGTTGTCCTGAATTAGGAGTATTAACTTTTTTCTCGCTTAAACGAGCCATAACTTCTTTGGTTATTTTTTCAATCAATTCGTTTTGTTCCATATCTTATTGATGTATTTAAGTGCTTATGTCTTTTTTATTTTATAATTTTTCAATCCCCATCATTTTGTTGATTCTTGACCAATGACGCCCGCCTTCGAAACGAGTTTCGAGCCAAAGTTTTGCAAAAGTACAAATTTCTCCTATTGAATGTTGTGCCGAACCCATAGTTAATACATTTGCATTGTTATGTAATCGGCTGTTTAAAATTGTTTTTTCGCTCCAACAAAGTGCTGCTCTTATGCCTTTTACCTTGTTGCAAACCATTGACGAACCAATTCCTGCACCGTCGAGCATAATGCCTCTTTCGCATTCACCACTAGTAACTTTTTTTGCAACGGCATATGCAAAATCGGGATAATCGACAACATCTTTACTGTTTGTGCCAACATCAACAACTTTATAGCCAACTGTTTGCAGATACATTTTAAGAGTTTCTTTTGCTTCAAAAGCTCCATGATCAGCACCAATTGCGACTCTCTTTACTTGGTCGATGATATTTATATTTTCTGTCATAATTTTTTATTCGATTGAAATTTCATCTACAATTCCTGCAATTACCGATTTTACGGTAAGAGATTCGAGTTCGTTTATAACAGCCCTAGCAGAACCGCCTTCTTCGATTACAAGAACCGTATCGCCAAGACCTGCCTGAACGGCATCAATCGCCAATAAGGATTTGCCTTTGGGATTGCCCTTGGGATCAATTGGTTGCACAATCATAATTTTTTTCGATTCGTACCCCTTTTCCTTAATTGTCGAAACTACATTTCCTATTACTTTTCCAAGAATCATCTCAATTCATGTTTTGGTTTACAATTTACGACTTGCTATTTTTTCAACAGATACTTCATCTACTATTCCCATTATAGCAGCATCGCATGGATTCATAGTGGTTTCTAAAACTCTCCCTGCCTCTTTACTTGTTTCAAAATAAATTAACTCACCAATGCCTGATTGAATCATATCCACAGCAACGATTGGGTCGCCTGCTTTTTCGAGTTTTTCGTCAAGTGGTTGAACTAATAATAGTTTTAACCCATCGAATGATTCAACTTTAATAGTGCTTACTACTCTTCCTATAATTCTACCTAATTTCACGCTTTTTATTTTTAAAGTATTAATGTGTTAATGTATTTACGTGTTAATGTGTTAATGTGTTTAAGTATTTATGTGTTAATGTTTAGATGGAAATAATTTTTATTCATGATTGTTCAAATATTTTATAAAACCCAATGTGAGATTTCTTGACTTGTCGCACTTTTGTCGTAATTCCTCAATATCTTTTTCAGCTACTAAATTTAAATCTTCTAATACATATGACATACTTTTTACTTCGGAGACTGAGCTTTGTGAAAAATCATAAAACCGAATAGAATCCTTTTTGTTATATCTAGAAAATCCTTCTGCAATATTATTCATTGTAGAAAGACCAGCACGTTTTAATTGACGTTGTGTGTCATTATCGATAACCAATTTATCCTTTTTACAAATCGTATAAATAAATTTAACAAGCTCTCTTGATGCTTGCCAACATTGTAAATCCTCAAATTTGTCAACTTTTGACATTATATTAGCTTAAACACGTTAAAACATTAACACTTTAACACAGTTGTTATATTATTCTGAAATAATCAACCAATGTGCATCTTCTTTCTCTTGTGAAAGTTCTAGCTCTTGTAACCCCATCACCTGTAGGACTTGCAATTGTAAATGTTGTATATCCTGCACCGTCTTTTCCTAATCCGGCGTAACTTGGGCCATTTTTAATAAAAATTGAACAATTCATTAATCTCGCCATTTTGCTAAGTTTTGCGATATTTAACGAGTGCATTATGGCTGTGTGTCGGAAACCGTGCTCGCATTCAACGGCTAAATCAATTGCTTCATCTACGTTGTTTAATCGTACTAATGGCATTACAGGCATCAATTGTTCTGTCCATACAAGTGGGTGATTTCTACCGACTTCACAAAGGAGTAATCTTGTTGAATCGGGAAGATTTAATCCTAATTCTTTTGCAATTACGTTTGCATTTTTGCCTACAAATTTTTTGTTTGCGGCTCCTTCGTGTCCGGGTCTTCCTGGGTCAGAAATAACTAGACTTGTTATTTGTTTTATTTGTTCGGGATTTAATTCGTAAGCCCCGTTTTTTTTCATTTCTTCTTTTAGTTTATCGGCAACTGAAGCAACAACAAGAATTTCTTTTTCACAGATGCAAATAAGGTTATTATCAAAACTAGCTCCATTTACAATATCTCTTCCTGCTTTAACTAAGTCGGCTGTTTCGTCAACTACGCAAGGAGGATTTCCCGGTCCGGCAGCGATTACTTTTTTTCCGCTATCCATAGCGGTTTTAACAACGGCGGGTCCTCCGGTTACTACGAGAATTGATATTTTCGGATGCGTCATTAGTAATTTTGCACTTTCGATAGTAGGCTCGTCGATACAAGTTAACAGATTTGCCGGTCCTCCGGCTTCAACTATTGCTTTATTGAGTAAGCTAACCGTTGATGCTGAAACTTTTTTTGCCGATGGATGTGGATTAAATACCACAGAGTTTCCGGCTGCAATCATTCCAATACCATTGCTAATAATTGTGGCTGTTGGGTTTGTACTTGGTGTAATAGAGCCAATTACTCCGAAAGGTGCTTTCTCGACCAAGGTAAGTCCATGATCGTCGGAAAAAGCTTCTGGAGCAATATCTTCAACGCCGGGAGTTTTCGAAATTGCTAAATCATTTTTAATGACCTTGTCTTCCCATCTTCCCATTTTCGTTTCCTCGTTTGCCATTTTCGACAATATTTCTTTGTAAGCCATTGCTGTCTTACGCATATTTTCGATTATGTTTTTGCGAGTTTCGAGGCTTAGTTCGTTTAATTCCTTAAACGCTTTTTCGGCGGCTAAAACAGCACTATTCAAATCTGAATACACTCCCGAGCCCTTTTGAGTTTCGGGTTTTGGCGTATTTGTGTTTGTATTTGTATTCAAACTTTTTATTACTTCGGTAACTATTTGCCTAATGTTTTGTTCTAAATTATCCAATTTTTTGTCCTCCTATTATGCCTGATGGCTATTTCATAAAAAAAGGTTTAATCTCATTATGTGGTTGAGGAATAACAACGTCGAGTAAAAATTGATTTTTTTCTTTTGCTCGTTCAACGGCTTCGCTATTTGCTGCCTGAACGTCGTCAAGACTTCCCATCATTTTTACATACGATTTTCCTCCAAATCCAATTGCCAAACGAACTTCGATTATTTTAACTCCTCCAACTTTTGCGGCGATATCTGCGGCTTCAATTGCCGATACAACCGATAAGGTTTCGATAATTCCAATTGTGTTCCATTCTTTTGACTCAACAATATTTCCGATGGCAGGAACTACATCTTGATGAATCAACGGAAGATACAAACTGTCGACCAAGTAGTTTTTACCTACTTCGTGTCCTTTGTTGTACGAATACTCAACCGATGCAACATCGCCACTAAAAACAATCAAATATTTTCCCGGACACATGGTTTTTGCTTCGATGATGTTTATCGGAGCGGTTTTAACCATTTCGTCGAGTACTTTTATTCCAATTGCAATGCTGCTAAATTCTAAAACTCCAAGTACAATCAAACTCATTCGCGTCTATTTCTTATAAACAATTATATCATTCTCGTCAATGATATCAATAATCCCAACTACAAGAGCATCAATAGGTTTATTTTTCGTAACCATGGTTTCTCTTGCGGTAGAACCTTCAGATATCATTACCATCTCATTTGGACCAACTCCGACTATATCAAGGGCGACCAAATAATCGCCTTTTTTTTCGCCTTGTTGATTGCATTTGTCAATCAGCAAATAACGAGCTCCTTGTATTTGTTCATCTTTTGAACTGCTAACGACAGTGCCAACTACTATTCCTAAAGTCATGGTTATTATTGTTTATCTTTTTGATATGTGTATGCATCGTCTTTTTCGATAAAATCGACAATGGCGATAATGGTTGAATCGGTCGGTTTGCCTTCTGTTGTATTTGTATAACGAGCACTGCTGCCCGAAACATAAAAAACAATTTCGCCAACCCCAGCTCCAACGCTATCCATAGAAACAACGTAATCGGCTTTGCCTTTCATGGTTACCGGGTCAATTTTCTCAAGAAGAAGGAGTTTTATTCCTTCCATTTTTTGATCTTTTTGACTAGAAACAACTGTTCCAATAACTTTTGCTAAAATCATTTTTTCAATTATTTGGTTAATAAAGTTACTTTAAAATATTGCCATTTCGAACTTTCTGTGAGAAATCAACATTTTCAATACTAGAGATTTCTCCCTTTGGTCGAAATGACACCGTGCTAGTAAACAGTATCAAATAATTTATTTTTTAGCAACTTTTTTTAAAGGTAGTGCTGCGTCAACGTTTCCGTGTGGTCTAGGAATTACGTGAGTAGAAACTATTTCTCCAACTTTTTCGGCTGCTCTAACTCCTGCATCAACGGCAGCTCTAACTGCTGCAACATCGCCACGAACGATAGCTGTAACATAACCTCCTCCTATTTTTTCGAACCCGATTAATTCAACTTTTGCAGCTTTAACCATTGCGTCTGACGCTTCAACCATAGCAACAAAACCTTTTGTTTCAATCATTCCTAATGCTTCTGTATTTTCTGACATAATTTTCTATTTTAAATTTTAATATTTCTTTAATTTAACTTTACGAACTTTATAAACTTTATGGACTTTACAAACTTTTAACTGTTTAGTATCCTGAAGTTCTTCCGTCAATTTCGTTTAATCGTTGTTCAACTATTTTTTTACATTCTAAGACTTCAGCTTCATCACCACTGATATACACTCGTCCGAATTTACCAAACCCGATTACTTCAATGATTTTTATATTTGCCGATTTTTCAGCTTCATTTGCAGCATAATAGGCATATCCAGCAGGCTCAACTTCAAGTACATAAAGAGTTTCTCCGCTTAATACCATATTTCCAAATCGACTTCTATTTATTAACTGTGCATGATAATCGCTGATATTTTTGATTAACTGGCTAGTTAAAACATGAGGTTTTAATTTCGCATTTTCAGGTTGATTAATTGCTTCCAAAATTTTTTGTCCTGCCATGCGTGTATCGCCCTGATTATCGGAGTGAACTTCTAACATTCCGAATGCTCTTTCAACGATTTGCATTCCCGGTTTAACATTTGTAGCTTTTAATGCAACATCGGTTAAGGCGTTAATTTCAATACCCGGAGCAATTTCAACAACGCAACACGATTGTCCTGAAACAGGAAGAAATCCTCTAGCAACTGATGAAATATAAGATGCCATTTGTAATTGCAAAGAATCTAAAATGACATAGGTTCTTAAGTCTATTCTATTTTTTGAGTCTGCCATGATTATTTAGTTTTTTTTGTTATATTTCTACCTAATGGAAGGGCTTTGTCAACATTTTCGTGTGGTCTCGGAATTACGTGAGTAGAAACTATTTCTCCGATTTTTTCGGCGGCTCTAACTCCTGCATCAACAGCTGCTCTAACTGCTGCAACATCGCCACGGACAATGGCTGTAACATATCCGCCTCCAATTTGTTCAAATCCTACGAGTTCTACGTTGGCGGCCTTAACCATTGCATCTGATGCTTCGACCATTGCGGCAAATCCCAAGGTTTCGATCATTCCTAATGCTTTCATTTCGTTGTTTTCCATATTTTTCCTCCTATGTTTAATTCAGTACTTAATTAAAATAAAATATTCGTAATTCTTCCAAAATACAGTTTAAAGATAGCAATTTTATCAATTTAACAAATGCTTTCTATTAATTATTCTTCATCGTCGATAAATTCAACATCTTTTTCGTTTGAAATATACATCGACGGAGTTCCTTTATAATCTTGAATTTCTCCAGTAACACATATTTTTTTATCCATGAGTTCGAGTTCGGGATTATAACTGAAATTGGCTCGACTATTCTTCCAAATAGTGATTGAGAAAACGGAATTTGGAAATTTTTTGTCGAGATTGATAAATGTTGCACCTGATTTTTCGCTCAGTTTTGTCGAAACAACGGTGCCGCAAACTTTTGCTTTTTTCCCGATTAGTGTTTTTGCATCAATCGAATTAATGGCTCCTTTAGGAAGTTCTTCTGGTAAAAGTGGGTTTACATTTCCTTCATCTTTTCCTTTTTGCCATAGTTTATAGTCAATGTTCGATTCTAACGAATCTTCAATAGAATCAGGCAAGGCATGAAAAAAATCAATGCCAGTTAATTGTTCAACGCTATCGATTGAAACTGCGTAGTGCATTACTGGATACGAACAATATTTGTTCGACATGATAAATCCAATCGCTTTTTTCTCTTCCCCTTCAATATCCAATGCTATTTTGTAAACATATTCGGGAATCGAAACTTTGTTTTCTCCAATAGCTGGTAAATTCTCACTAAGCACACCTCCAGTAACAACGTATAATTGTTCGTTGGTTTCAATTACATTTTGACGTAAGGTATTTTCTAGTTCTGCCCAACGTTCACGATTCAGTTCGGGTCTTTGCGGGCACATGTTTGAATAATAATACGATTCGCTCAATGCTTTTTTCGACCAACGAAAATCAGCCGAAGGTGCCAGATGCCCTCTGTCATAACCACTGTACCAATAGTCCGCTTTCGTAGCAGAACCTGTTAATATCATAGAATCGACTCTAAAATCGTTTGATCGATTAGCGTTTCCTTCTATAATATCAGGCGTGATAATGTGAGTAACCCATTTTGCTTGTTCGTGTTTTTCGTCGTACAATAGCGACATGGCGAGGTGATTAATTATGGTGTCGGTTTCGATGGTTTTGGGTAGTCCAAGTTTTTGAATATCGCTGCGAACTTTTTCAAGTTTTAGTTCTTCAAGTATTATTTGAACATTTTTCGCTGCGTTTACGAGGGAATCTAAGACGGTTTTTTTTTCGCTTATTTTTTGTTCAACGGTTTGACCAAACAAACCATAGCAACTAAAAAATACGGAGACGAAAATTATTTTTTTTCGGAAGTTGATGCTCATAATTGTAAATTGTGTTTAAGCAAAATTTAGATATATTAAAATGCTTTTTACGTTATGTATTGATATTTGTTCCTTTAATTTCATAATTTAATTTACTCAAAAAATCGCTCATTTGACCGAATACTTTTTTTAGAAGAGATTTCTCGATATTTGAAAGTTTTTCGGGATTTATGTAATTATCGGGAACTTGATTTGATGCAATTTGTTCGACCTGATGCTTAAATCGAAGTTGCATCAAAAAATCATAAGCGTTGATAAAATCTTTATAGGCTTGTTCGGAAATAATTGTTTTTTCTACTAATTGTTTCAATCGTTTTTGCGTATTTATTTCTGAGATTTTATACTTTATTGAATAAATTCGAGCAAAATCTACAAAAGTTACCATTGTACTTTTGATATCAAACGTGTCGGGTTTTTCTTTTGAAGAACCAAGCACAATATTCCCAAACATATTTAGTGGGGCTTTGTAACGCTGGGTATTATCAGTTAAATAAATCAAAAATGGACGATGATTAGATGTTAATTCAAATATATTTTGTTGAATTTCGTTAATAAATCGATTGTCCCCGAATATGGTTCTTAAATCTAGAAAAATATTCACATTTAGTAGATCTTGTGGTTCAGATTTCAGTATCCAATTTCTGAAATATTTATTCCATTCATGCAAAGGTTTATTCCATTTCGGATTCTTTGCCATTATTTCGCCTTTGCAGTAGTTGTAACCAACTTCGTTAAGCCAATCGCAAACCAGCGAGCCTAATTTTAAAAAATACTTGCCGTTTTCTTTTTCTTGCTTTTCGTCGGAATCGTCGTAAATTATTATGTTGTCTTGGTCGGTTGATAATGTTTGTTCGTCGCGACCTGCACTACCAAGAACGACAAAGGCAAATTTGGCGGGAGCTTGCCCTAATTCAAGTTGAGCTAATTCAATAAGTTTGTTCATAATTGAATCGAATACAATTGAAGTAAGACGTGTAATATTGCTTGCGTTCGCCCCAATTCCAATTAAGGTTGAGATTAACAGCGGTAACCGCTTTTGAATAATGGCGATTTGTTCGACACTTGTTGAATTTTCGATTTCTCGTTTTAAAAACGAAACCGAATTACGATGAACCATTAGCAAATCTTCGTTATTTAGTACGCTTATGATTTTTCCGCTACCGTCTTTTACGGCAAGGTGATTTATTCGTTTTTCCTGCATCAGCGATATTGCTTCAAAAAGCATTGCACTATCTGATATTGATATAATTGGCGATGTCATGATTTTAAAAACCTGAGTCTCGGAAGTTTGTTGTTCAGATACAAATCGTTTTCGAATATCAAAGTCGGTAATTATTCCAATTATATCATCTGAATCGGAGGAAATTAGAATGGCATTTGAGTTTTTCTTACTCATAATTTTTGTAGCATCAAAAACTAGAGTTTTGTAATTGCAAATTGGAAGTTCCTTGGTGAAATTTCGCAAAGGTTGAGATAGGAAAAGCAAAGAAGTTTGCAGTTCCATAATAAGGTTTTCTTGTCGTTCGAGAACTTGTTTTTGCTCGGTAATATCTTCAATAACTCCGTCGCAATATAGCGATTCACCATTTTCATCAAGAACCAATACTGCCGAAACGGCAATTGTATTGATGGTTGCATTTTGACGTCGCAAACGAATGACCTTATTTTTAACGGCTCCATTTGTATTTAATTCGTTCAAAAAGCTTTGTTTATCCGATTTATCGTTGAATAAATCCAAAATACTTGTGTCGGCTAATTGGCTAACATTTTCTACCCCAATAATATTTAACAAAGCGGGGTTTGCTTCAATAATTTTACTCTTTCGCCCAAGTGTTGCTCTGAAAATTCCGATTTTAATGTTGTCGGTCAAGAGTTTAAACTTATTCATTTCTTTTCCAAACTCTTTTTTTTCTTCGCTTTGTTCTTTGATTTTTAAAATGAATACTTCGTCTTTTTCGAGTTGCATTTTCGATGTATTTATTTCTACGTCAACAAGTTTGTGATCTTTTCTAATTAATTGAGCTTGATGAATGCTATTGGGTTTTTCTTTATCAATAACTGCATCGTTGAAAAGTTTTATGCCTTCCGATTTTTCGGACTCGTCTTTTAAAAACAACTTTAGAATATATTTTTCGAATAATTCGGATTTTGAATATCCAAGCAAATCTTCAATAATTTTGTTTGAATAAATTATACTTCCTTTAAAAATCATCAGTGTTCCTTCAGTGGAAGCTTCGACTAAAGTTTTGTATTTCTCACGAGATTTGCTTAAATTCTCTTCGGCTAAAATTCTTCTTTTTTCGATTCTAAAGCTTTGAAACAAAACAATTAAAAGCAAGGAAACGATGATAATAGTAATGAAAAGTGAAATTTTCAACAATCGATTTTCGATTTTGTTAATTTCTTCTTTCACATCTTCGATATAAATTCCGGTTCCAATAATCCAACCCCATGGTTCGAAAAGTTTTACGTACGATAATTTAGGAACAATTTTGGTCGAATCGTCTTTCCATTGCCACATATAATCGACAAATCCTTCTTTTGATTGCTTAACTGTATCGACAAATTCGACAAAAAGTTTTTTTCCGTGTGCGTCTTCAAAATTAGATAAATCGGTTCCGTTTAAATCGGCTCTGTAAGGGTGAATAACCATGTAAGGGCGAAGGTCGGTAATCCAAAAGTAGTCTTTATTTTCGTCGCCATATCGAAGCGATGCTATTTTTTCGAGAGCTTGTTTTTTAGCTTCTTCTGTGGTCAATAAACTATCGTTTTCGTCGTTGTTTAAGCTTGATAAAATGCTAATTGCCGAATTGGTTAATTCACGAAGCATTTCGCGTTTTCGTGTTAATATATTTTGTTCAAACTCGGGAATTATGATCATGTAAATAGACACGATAAATAGTCCAATTGTTATAAATACAGGAATAATAATGCTCAAAAAAAAGCTTTTAAATCGACTTTTGATTTCCATAGTGAATTAAAGTTTTATGGTTTCGATTGTTTTTTCATTTACATGAAATATTACAAATCCATTTTTATGTTTGCCTTCGGCAATACAAGGGATTGAAGCCCATATAGGCTCTGTTTTTATTTTCTTTATTCCAAAACCTTCGCAACGCATTTTGTTGTTTATTAGCATTAGTCCTCCGTAATGTCCATGACCTGAAAAGCTAAAATTACAATTTATTTCATTCATCAGCGAAAAATGCTCCGATAAATCGGATATCGATTTTGGAAAGTTTGTAGTTGAGCCACTTAAATCGGGATATGCAAAATGTGAAAATACGATTTTTTCATCATCAAATTCGGCGATTTCAACTTCTTGAAGACTATCTAAAAACGACATGTCCGATTCGGTTAAATACGGTTGAACATCATAAGAATAATCCCAAAGAGAACCATTGGCAATATTTTTTCGCTCAATTGCATTGAGTTGATACCAATTCGATGGATATTGGAAATTGGCTCGATAAATCGGAGTTTTTTGTATAGCGTATAAATCGTGATTTCCAGCAAGTACTATTTTGCAATTTTCGCGAATCAGTCGAATGCATTCCGATGCATTTTTTGTTGATGAGTAATTATAATAGATATCGCTGAACCCAACTATATCGCCAAGACAAATAATTTCATCGCATTTTTTTTTATCAATCAAGCGAAAAGCCATTTCAAGTCTTGTTATATCTTCGTGAATATCAGAGATGATGGCAATTTTCATTTTAACAACAATTTGTGTTTCTCGAAAGTAAGAAAATTATTGGGATAAGAAACAATTTTTAGCGAGAATATCAGGGAACATTACGGAAATACTCCGAAATAAGAAACAATTCAAAAAACAAAAGTTAAGAAATGTAGCGTTTTAATTTAACCAACGTATTGAAAAGATGTTGGAAAGGATTCCAATAAGGGCAAAATATAGTTTACTATAGTTCGTTCAACTCATATATAACTCCCCTGTTTCAATATGAGCATAAAATACCCCATCCCTTATTTTAGGGCAAATTATGCGGCAAGAAATATTTATGTGCAAGAAGTTTTAGCAAATAGCTAAATCTTCTTGTTT